>Ga0209345_10002703_pt1 | contig 19168 bp, 9 predicted proteins | sample Cruoilmetagenom7_FD_187294 | JGI IMG/M metagenome (GOLD analysis project Ga0209345, IMG submission 187294) | Oil polluted marine microbial communities from Coal Oil Point, Santa Barbara, California, USA - Sample 7 (SPAdes) (version 2) | ecosystem: Environmental > Aquatic > Marine > Oil seeps ... | reverse complement strand
ACTTGAAAGCCACATCTCGAATAACGAGGAAAGTGAATAGAAAAGAAAAAAACCCGAGGCTTAAATAGGCTGTCCATGGCAGCACATCACACACAAAGGTGCCAATCCCGAAATGTCGCAAAACCATATAGACCGGTGCCATGGGGAGGAACACAATCAGGATTGCCCACAAGATCGCTTTCCAGAATCGTCGTATCCTCATTGGGATGATAAGGCGCAGTCCAATATAGGCATAAGTTAAAATCAAGACGCTTATTGCAATGAAGAAAAATAGCATGTTCCGTACGCTTTGTTCGGCTCCTGTTTCACTAGAGAAAAAGTAACTCGGATTCAAAGAACACTGAATCTTGAACCTGATAACCTGAGTTTCTTGAGAAGTATTGGGAAATTTTCTTCACGTGTCAATGAAGAAGAATCCGGGGACCTGCTCAGATCTCCCGATTTCACGATGAAATCTGGAGATCCTTGAACCCCCGAAAAAGGCAATAACAACCAGTGACAAATAGTCATATTGAATGATCTAAGATTTTAAAACAAAACGCTTTTCTCGGCCACCCCTTTTTGGTCCAAAAGTCACTGAACATCACTGGATGTCTCTGGTCTTCACTTAAGATTGGCATAATTTTTGGCACAATTTGACAAATTGTTTTGGATGTGGACTTTAAGCACAGATAAGACAAGGGGAGGTTATCTGCATAGCCGTGCTTTGTCATGCTGAGAAAAATTAACTGCCAGTCTACAGCGAAGTAAACTTATATCTAACTTTGTATGATCACAACATCCGGGAAATTGTAGGCATGTAGGTGTATCTGTATGTTCTTGGCCTGTCACTTCCCCTGTTTTGATCCCGCGACCTATGCTTTTGGACTTTTTGCGAAGTACAGTTTCCTTAAATTGTCCAACCAAAGACCTCAAAAATATGAGTGGACATACCATGCAATTGCATGGTATAAGCACGCAATATGAATACGCTGAGTGAAATATTATCATCCCGCACTCGAGCTGAGATATTCAGACTCCTCTTTGGTCCTGTTGAGCAGGAACTTCATATTCGGGAGATCCAGCGTCGATCTGGGCTCAATGACAGTACAATCCGCCAGGAACTGCGCAAATTGGCTCGACTTGATCTTGTAAAAGCTCGGAAGGACAGTAATCGAATCTATTATAGTGTCAATAAATCAAATCCTCTTTTTATAGATCTGCGTAATCTTGTACTCAAGACCACCGGCCTTGCAGATATCCTCAAGGATGCACTTCAGGATAGAAGAATTCACCAGGCATTCGTTTTCGGTTCCCTTGCTGAGGGAAAGGGAAGATCAGATAGTGATGTGGACCTTTTTGTAATTGGAGATGTGGGCCTGAGAAAAATATCAGAATTTCTCTCCGGTGTTTCGGAAATAATTGGACGAGAGATCAATCCCCATGTCATGACACCACACGAGTTTCAAAATAGAGTCAGAAGCGGCGATCATTTCATTACCACTATATTAAATTCACCGAAATTGTTCATCATTGGCACTGAAAATGACTTTGAAGCAATGGGCAGATAACGGGTGGTTGAAGGTACACCAAACAAGCGCGGAGGAGATTGGGAATCTTCTGGCCATTGTCGATCGTGATCTCAAAGACGCTATCGAAGGTGGTATTTCTGCGGATTGGCGCTTTGGAATCGCCTATAATGCCGCTCTCAAGCTTTGTACCATCCTTCTTTATGCAGAGGATTATAAGGCCGAACGGGCCTTACAGCATTACCGTACGATTCAAGCGCTGCCGCTGATTCTAGGATCAGAAAGAAAAGCTGATGCAAATTATCTGGATGCCTGCCGAGCCAAAAGAAACACTGTTGAATATGATTATGTGGGAGGCGTTACAGGAAACGACGCCGATGAACTGATAGATTTTGTGACGACATTCAAGCAAGATGTTGAAACATGGCTGGAAAAGAAACACCCTGAGTTTTAAGCAAGAAATTGGAAGAGAAAACTAGTTGCACATTTTGTACGAACGTATCCCTTCTCTTGATGCCCCTTTCATTTCAGATATAAATCCATTGATTTCTTTGTAATATCACAACATCGGGGAAATTGAAGATATCAAGGGGGTATCACAACTTTCAGATTTTGCTCTTGAAGTCCAAAATCACTGAAGTCTTCGGACTGAAACACGACAGGATTGATAAGGTAATCAATACTTTTTAATGCCAGAAAATATAATGATTGCACTTTGAATTGGAAAGGATTTTAAGGGAATTTCTCAACGAAATATTTATAGCAGAATTGTTTACTTTAGAGAAAGTATACAATTGTAATGGTATCAGCTTGAAAGCCGGACTTTTTGATTTTCCACCTCATACCAGCATTCATGAAAATTGACTGGCTACAAGATATGGGCATGAAATAGGCAACACTCGCAGCCCTGACTAATGCTCTTAGATAGGTTGAATCCAGGAAGAAAAGTACGAAAAAAATATTTGCATTATTTTTATTTTCACATTATCATAATAAACCTAAGTAGTAACATTTCGGTAGCGAATCCATATCCTACTAAAAAAAGACCCATTTACTATTTCTCTTTTGGTACAAATTGATTATCCTCATTCAAGATCTCAATCTTTTTTTTTGGAAATCATATCAGACTGGAATAAAACTTCTAACTCTTACCCTTATCGATACTCTTTCGATTCCAAATCCAAATATTGCGATAAGTTATCTTCTCTAAGGTGAAATAATGAAGTTGTCTGTGGTAGTGCCCGTCTATAATGAGATTAGGTTCATTGGCGATTTACTGGAGCGCATTCATTCAGTTTCTGTGGAAAAAGAAATTATCATCGTCGACGATTGCTCCACGGACGGGACGACAGATAAGCTAAAAGAGCTTAAAAGAGATTTCAGTTTTAAAATGCTAAATCACGAGCAGAACAAGGGGAAAGGTGCGGCTTTGCGCACCGGCTTCCAAGTGGCCACTGGGGATATCATCCTAATACAAGATGCTGACCTCGAATACAACCCAATGGAATATCCTAAGTTGGTCCAACCGATTATTGAAGGTAAAGCTGACGTTGTCTATGGCTCTCGATTTGCTGGTGGCGAACCCCACCGTGTTCTCTATTTCTGGCACTATGTCGGCAATAAATTTTTGACGCTGCTTTCAAATGTGTTAACGAATTTAAATTTAACGGATATAGAGACCTGTTTCAAGGTGTTCCGCAGGGAGATTATTGAAAATATTACCATTGAGGAAAATCGCTTCGGCTTCGAGCCAGAGATCACGGCAAAGATTTCCCAACTTGATTGCCGTATCTATGAAGTTGGTATCTCGTATGCCGGTCGTACGTATGGCGAAGGAAAGAAGGTTGGTTGGAAAGATGGGCTGTGGGCGATATGGTGTGTTCTGAAATACAACCTGCGAAGAAGGAGCTTAATTCCGTGGATAAATGATTGAATATTAGCTCAGAGGCGCCATAATTCCTACTATCCCAGAAATGGACAAGACCGATAAAAAATATGTATTTCTTTACCACTAAATGGAAATAAATTGTCCAAAAATGATGGTATAAATTTACACTTTTCGCGAATGATATTTTATCACAAGCGTAACCGATTGAAAATAAAAAGGATAATTTTTCTATAGAAATAACAGCGTGTGGCATGGATTTTGCGTGGTTTTAATAGCTTGAGGAAATTACTATCCGCCTCTATCCTCTACCCACATGGTTGCTCTAAACGGTAGTATAAATTTAATTGTGTAAAATTTTTTGTAACCATAGCTTTCTTGAATGAAGATGCGTAAAAGATGGATTTAAGTCATCTGCAACATCTTTCTTCAACTTTTTTTGCACCTTGGCCAAGACATTTTGGGCTACATGGACTTGGCAACTTTGCACTTTGGTTTTTTGGAGTTTTTCCCAAAAAACCTTTTAAAGAGGGGGGCATTAAATGCCTGTTTTTCTAAAAATGGAGGAAACACAAATGTCTGAGATAAAAAGATCTGAGAACAATTCTAATACGCGAGGATATGCCGCCGGGAAACGAATAACACCTGTCATTATGCTTCTCACCGTTTTGCTGGCCGCCCTGTTTCCCTGGGCCTCCGCGCAAGGTGCTCTCCCGAGGTACAATATAGGGGCAATTTCTGACCAGACCGTGTGGCACGGTGCCATCAGTAATTTCCTGGTGAACTGGGACGACACGCCTTCGGTGTCTTTTTCCATGGAGGCTGATCCCCAACCAACCGGTTCGATTTCACTTGAATCCTTTGCGGAGGCTGACTGGCTTTTCAGCTATGTCCCGGATCCTGCCGATAATACGCCCTTCACTATCACCATTGTTGCCTCGCTCGGAGTTCAGACGAAGTCCCAGTCCTTTGTGATGACCCCTCAGCCAACCCTGATGCCGGAGCAGACCGTCTTCGGCACCCATGACCATGTGCCTCCTGTGGTAACAACCTACGAAATAAAGGTCTTTGACAGGGAAATTCTTGAGGAGGAGGAGAACTTTAATTATCATCTAAACACCAAGACACGGAGCGTCCAAATCGTCGGGGAAAACGTGGAAATTGAAGCGGGGCATGACAGCGGCCTCTATGAGGCCTATTTCGACGGGAGTCACTGGGACATAAAAGAGATGGAAATCATCGGCGAGACCGTGACGTTCCGCAGTCCGGCCCACCTGAAACAAACCAACGTGACCATCTATGCGCGGAACCTGCGATTCGAAGGAGACGGTCAGCTCAAAACAACCCCTGAGGAGGAAACTACTACTCCACTACCGTCTACAGCGGGTGTGGATGGCCTCAACGCTGGAAACGTGACCCTGTACGTCTCCCAAGTCTACTACGACACGCCGGGGGTGAAGATCGACCTCACCGGCGGCAAGGGGCAGAAGGGCGGCGCCGGACAAGATGGCACAAACGGCGTTTCAGTCAGTTCGTATTGTGTTTATTACCAAGATGGGCGTTGCGGTGCGTCTTGCGATATGGCTCTTGACACGGGGTATTATCTCGCCCCGGCGGGCCAAACCGTCACCTGGATAGGCTGCGGCGACGGATGGGGAGATAGCACCTGGCCGACGAGCGGCACCGACGCGAAAGCATCCGGCAAGCCCGGGGTAGGGGGAGATGGGGGAGATTTGAACTCGAACCAAGACCTTATCGTGGGTTTCAGTAATTACGGTGGTGCGAGCGGGGCGCCCAATTATCCCTCCTCTGGATGGTCTTATTACAGAGGAGGGTATGCGGGATGGCCGAATTATGCCCTGCATGTGAAATTTTACTGGGATACATGGAGTGCCTGTGTGAGCGTCGACTATGTCCATCAAAACCCGACCTGGCCTACGCAAAACGGCGCGAATGCGGACGTCACGATGCCCGACACAGCCGTAGGGCCGGCAGGAGTTTCCGATGTGTCGGGATCCCCCTACGCCTGGCTGCATCCCCTGATGTTGAGGAAGGTGCTGAATCATGCCACAGAAGACTACCTTGGGGAGCGCATTTCGGAGGCCGAAGCACGTCTCGGCGATTATGTCGTCATATTAGATGAGTACAAGGCGGACACCAGCTGGGATTTGCTGGACCCGATGATCCGGTTCGAGCTGGAGCAGATGTACGACGAGATGCAGATTTTGCTCGGGCAGATCGAAAACAATCTCGATTACTTTGGGAACCCTGCCGGCTGGGTCCCCATGCTGAGCTTTGAGGTCAACTATGCCATGTTCAGCCAGGAAATCGAGAGGGCCATAAGAATGCTCTATCTGGCTTACTGGATAAGGACAACGGAGAAGGATGAGGAGTACAAGGCGGAAGCCCTCGTGGCCGCCCGCGAACAGCTGAAGTTTGAAATTGAACAGGCCCAGACGGATTATGACGATGCGGTGAACCAGATTCCTCTCCTAAAGAGCAAGGCTGAGAATCTCAAGGTCGAGATCCTGGAAACGCAGGGGCAGCTGGAGGCCAGGGAAAACGAGTTGATCCATCAAACCCATGATCCGGCCTGGCTGGCATGCCTACAGGGCGCCCTGAAGGGCGCGGCCTGGGCGTGTAAGATAGTCCCCGTCTTCCAGCCTGGCATCGGGGCTATGGGTAAGGGGCTGGAGCAGATCAGCGACATCGACCCCCGTACGCCATGGGACTCGATCCTCGGGACGGACGATGATGTCGCTTCCACCTTTCTTAATTCTGGCTTTGACACTGCTGCCTGGAATCAGCAAACGGCCAAGAACGGGATCGACCCCTATGCTGTCGAATCGAATGCCTCTATTTACCTCGGCGACATGCGTACAGCCAGTGCCGGTCTCTCGGCGGGGCTCGCCGATGTTAAAGGTTTCATGGCCGAAAACAAGGCGCCCAAACCTGGAATGCTTTCCGAACTGGAACGCCTCAAGAGCATGGACCCGGAATACCAGGAACTGGTCAAAAAGATCGAAGCGCTCATGCTGAAGAACAGGGAGTTCACGGATGAACTGATCAGCACGATGCAGAAGGTCGCTGCCCTTTCCAATCTGATCACCCGCAACATACTGGCGATCGACGCGATGAACCGCGATGCGTTACCCGGGTTGCTCGTCTGTGATGGAAGGGCCACCGCCTACCTGGATGACATGGAGCAACGAACCTACAACCGCCTTCTAAAATACCACTACTACATGGCCAAGGCCTATGAGTACCGGTTGCTCGAACCCTATACCGAGACTTTGAACCTTCAAGGACTCCTCCAGAAATTCGAGGAAATTGCCCTTTCCCCGTTGGATCCCGATCAGGCGAATCCCGATCACACGATTAGCCCTGAGCAGTTCGAGCAGTTCAGGGCCCTATACGAGGACAAGCTCTCTCTCGTGGCAGAGGAGATTTTTGACGATTACAATGCCAGTAATATTGAGCTGAGCGCGGGGTTGCCTTTTGCGCTGACATCCGATGAAATCGCCAGGCTCAATCAGGGCGAAACGGTCACCCTCAATCTCATGGGGGCCGGGTTCTTTTTCCCGGAAGAAGAAAATGTCCGGATCGTTAATCTGAATGTTTACAGCATCCAAACCGAACCCATTGGCGGCAGTTACGGGATCAACCCAATGCTTCGTATCAGAATGGAGCACTCAGGCATTTCAAACTTCAAAACGGACGGATCCATCTACCAATTCCGGCACTACAACAGCGAAACGGAAAATCCTATCATCTGGGAAGCGCGCTGGTACCCGGACCTTGAGATTTTGAACCAAACCAAGCCCAGCGCAGCCAGCCAATCCCTGCTCTGTACCTTGCTCGGCAGTACTGACTGCCAGAGCCTGATGTTCTTTTCCCGGCCTTCGGCCTGGGCGGACCTGCGCATCTCCCGGGACTGCCGTGATGGAACATGTGAGAAGATAAACATCGTGTCGGTGGTTCTGGAGCTGGATTTTGACTTTATGTATAGGAACGAGAGCCTCGCCAGGAAAGACCTTGAAATCCTGGTGTCCAAGGCATCGGCGGATGGCGGAGATTCTGTGTTATCCAGTTTTATGCCGTATTTCGTCCTGAATAGACCTGACTTCAACGGGAGGCAGGACGCAAGAGGGCGAGCCCTGAGGATTTATGAGTACAGCAGTGCGGCGGTGGAGGTGACAGCCCAGTCGAGCTACGGCGCGTGGGGGTTCGACAAGTGGACTGACCGCTTTGGATTCGATCTGCCGGGCGAGGTCAACCCTACCATCAGCGTGACACCCTATGATGACCTCGTCATCTGCGCCCAATACGTTTCGGTGGGTCTTTGTGACGCCGATCTTGACGGGGACGGCGATGTCGACGGATATGATCTGGCAGTGTTTGATCAGAACGGTGTCGGGCTTTCGGCACTCGCATCGGAATTTGGACGAGTGGACTGCAATCCGTAGGTCGGCGGTCCAATTTATGTGGCTTCAGTCTCCGACAGCCCGTGTATCAGAATGGAAGCGCTCCCTCTGACACGTCCAGGATGGCGTGGGGTTCTGCCGGATTTGAACGCTGCATGGGTTTTTATCGGGCAAGCAGTGACCGGTCATTCTAAGCAGATATCCTGAAAAACCCATCAACAGGACAGACTGATCCGTGAACCCACTTGCCCGAAAACGGCATTTCGTTTGATCCTCCGGGCTCCGGAATTTGCCGATTCCGGATTTTGCCCGGGGGACTTAAAGATGGAGCGCGAGACAGCTGCACGTCGCCCGTCGTGCCTACGACGTCCCCGCGGACAGGAACTTCCCTTAAGCCGCACTGCCCGTCCCCCCAATCCGAAGAAAGCCCTTTCGATCCAGTTCCAATGGAGCAATCATGAAAAGGATAGCATTCAATCCGAAATTGGTTTTTTGCCTTTATTCTCTGTTCTTCTTGGGTCTCTTTTCTCAATTCCCGTTGAATGAATCGATTCCTGGAAACTGCGATACGCTCTTCAGTATCGCTTTTGGGAACAACTATTTAAATAGACTCCAGGCTGCCTTGACCGGGGAAGCCATTGGATCATATTTATATCCATCTCATTTTGTGTATGGATACGGTGAAACATCCCTTCTCGGGCTCAGTGTTTTGAGTTTCTTTCGCTTCCTCGGCTTTACAGATGTCATTGCCTACTATTTTTTCATCAGCTTCATCTATATATCGTCCGCGTTTGCTATTTTCCTGTTGGCAGGAACATATACCGAAAACCGTTTTGCGGCTCTTTTTGCGGGATTCGCCTTTACCTGCTCGAATTTTTCTTTTGCCAATATCGATGACTCGGTCGTCCTTTTGTATTTTATCGCTGCGCTGAGTCTCTATCTTCTAAAAAAATATGTCGCGTCGCAAAGGCTAAACTACCTGTATCTCTCTTATATTTTGGCAGGATTTCAGATCTATGTAAATGCCTATGTTTTTCTGTTCCAATTCATCATGATGCATATCGTGGTTTTGTGCAATATTCGAAAAATGGGGATTCTAAATAGGCATTTTTGGGCGGCGATATGTATCCACATCCTTATCCTGTTGCCTTTTATTTCAATGTATCTCTACTCTCATGGCCATTTCGAAATCATAAATGCCTGGCAATCAAAAATGGTTATCCTAGACATGTCGCTAAAGCCTGCACACCTCGCAGGAGTTTTGCCAAACAACCTGATTTACAGCGCAGATGTGTTGGATCATTTCTACTGGAAATCCATTCGACATCACGCATTTTTGGGGTTGTGTTTCTACGCCCTTGTACTGATCGGTCTTTTCAAGAAACAGAATAATAAAAAAGAACTTGTGCTCATCGCTCTTGCCGGTTTGATATTGGCTGTGGGCCCGCACCTGAAAATCGGATCCATGACTTTCCCATGCCCGATGGGCTTTATCTATGGCCTGAGTCCCCTATTCGAATTGTTTCGGGTGCCGCTTAGGGCATTTTTCATGACATCGCTCGCTTTTTCAATATGTGCCGCCTGGGGCCTGGCCGCAATTGTCTCATACTTCAAAAGGAAACACCGGACTATCTTGGGATATGTGATTGGTTTTTCCATTTTCTTTTTTCATTTCATTGAAAACACCCCGTTCCCGCTTATATCTTACGACTATCAAAAAAACTACGAGATTTCGAAATCCTATCTCGATTTTTTTCGTGACAAGAAAAATATGATCGTCCTTGACCTCCCAAGCACCAAAATAACATCCTTTTCAAGATCAGAAGACCCTGTTTATGCCTATAATCGGGAGATTGTGTATATGATCTGGCAAACGCGGCACAAACAGAATACGCTTAACGGGGTGAGCGGGTATTTCCCGAGATCGCGACTTGAGATACAAAAATACGTAGACCGTCTGCCCGCTTTGGATTTATTTCAAAAACAGGAGATCGATTATCTTGTGTTTCACAAGGATATGGCCATACAATACGAGAAGGAATCACTGCTTGGAGATCTGAAGGAAGCCTTGGGATTGACGATCGTGCATGAGGGCGACGACCTCTGTATTTTTCGGTGTGATCTATGAGATTTTCTCACAGGCTCCCAAGACATTCCACGGTTTTTTCGGATGGGACTGGCTCTCTATTTGCAGCCCGGGACACCGCCGTTTTTCCCCCCGTCTGTCCGTCATGAATTTGGAAAAGGTTATGCACAAGGTCTATGGTGAGAAAAATTGGGGGCCCGGAACATCATGTCTCGTGTGTTCATATTCCGGGCTTCCAAGGGTCAAATATTCTTTTCAATCCCATGCAATATATGAGTGTCCTTTATGCGGTCTATTGTTTCTACACCCGCAGCCTTCATCCGAGGAATTACAAAAGCTCTATAACTCTGAAGAATATTTCTTTAACACCCGTTTCTACGCGGGCGACAATAACTATCTCTTTGGCTATGCAGACTATTTTGCTGAGAGGTTCAATAAACAAAGGCATTTTTATCGGATTGCCAGGCGATGCATGGCGGTGTTGAGGGAATCAGCCCACCCTGAAATGGCAGGGCGTTACAGGCTACTGGAAGTGGGATGTGGTCCAGGCTTTTTCCTTGAGGCCGCAAATGAGGTGGGCTTTGACGTTGAGGGAATAGAGTTCAATGAAAACGTTCTGCGCCGCCATTCAAATAAACACCGGTTCCCGATCCGATTGGCGGATTTCGAAAACCCTGGGGACCAAGATCTGAAAAGTGTGGACTGTGTCGTGATGCTGGATGTGATCGAGCATTTCAGGAATCCAAGGGCAGTGATCAACAAGGTGCGCAAGGCATTACGTCCAGGCGGTCTCCTGGTGATAACAACGGTGGATTCAGGATCCATTCCATCGAAAATTTTAGGGAGACGCTTGGAGGATTTCAGGCGCATGAGGGAACATTTGTATTTTTTCAACAGGTCCAATATGATCACTTTTCTGAGGCAGAACGGATTCTCCGTATGCGACGTGGAATCAGTCGGACATACGTTTAGCGTGGATCACCTGCTCAATCGGATTGCCCTTATGTATTCGATGCATGCGCGTACGAGGGAATTGTTATCGGATTTGGGTAAATTCTTCAAGGGAGCTTCAATCTATGTAAATCCGCATACGAAGATGATCATTTTCGCTCGCAAGCCTGTAGAGAAAAACGAGTTGACTATCCTGAGGACACGGCGGGGGCTGAACACGATGCGATCGTCCTCGGATTATTATGACTATCATCTCCATTACACAAAAAATTATTTTCAGAACAAAAAGGTCATGGAATTGGGATCCGGAAACGGCAATGCCTCTGAGGCACTCCTCCGAAACGGTGCTCGATTCGTGATCGGTATTGAGAGAGATCCGGAACTGATAGGGTCTTCTCAGGAGAGGTTTAGAAAATTGGGTATGATAGAAAACATAGCGTTTAATCAACTAGATGTTGAAAAAGAGATTTCGAAGTTTACACAAATTATTAAAGAAAATGGAATTGATACGGTTTTTAGCTTTAATTTTCTCGAACACGTTAGAAGGGACGTGGATTTAATACGATCTCTATATGAGGCATTACCAGAAGGTGGACAGATGATTAGCGTTGTTCCATCAGGTGACCGTATATTTGGACCTCTCGATGAATATTATGGACATTTTAGGCGGTATGATATTAAAGACATGAGATACCGTTACAGGCCTTTTAGGTTGATTTATTTTCAAAAATGCGGATGGATAAGGTATTGCGGGTGGATGATGAATAAAGGAAACCCAAATGAAAGACTGGAAAAATATTGGGATATATATATTTCCAAGTTCTTCGGCCTTGACAGGAAGCTGGACAAGGTGTTCGGCAGATTCCTGCTGTTTGGCGCCACACTGATTTGCGTTCACCAGAAAAAAGGATCGATCCGGCGGTTTCTGCGTAGGCCAGTCGAATGAAAATGCTCTTATTATCAGTGAATTACAATTTGAATGATTTGAATATTGGGTTAAACTCCATCCATTCGGCCTTGCTGGTAAAGGGCCACCAATCGCATTTTCTGACAATTCCAAGCCGACAAAAAAGTGGGGGCATAACGCCGGGACTGATTCGTTTCATCGAAAGGATAGAGCCTGATCTGATCGGATGCAGCCTCCATACGAACGAATTCGATCCAATAAAAACCTTTTCTTCCGTAATGAAAGGGAAATTTCCCGATATCCCAATTATTTGGGGCGGAGTCCATCCCACTATGCATCCGGAATCCTGCTTCCCCTATACGGATTATGTGTGCATTGGGGAGGGCGAGCAGACGATTCTGGAGATAGCGAAATGTGTCGATAACCGTGAGGATTTCCGGAAAACAAGAAACCTTTGTTATAAAAAGGACGGCAAGCTCATAAAAAACCCCCTCTATCAGGCCATTGAGAATCTGGACGATTTTCCCTTCCCTGAATTCTTGCCCGCCAATACCTATGTCTATTACAGAGGGAAGATACAGGCCCTGGATAAAACCCGTTACGCCAACTTTGCAAGGTATGGGGGCCGCGTCTTACACGCGTTATCTTCCAGGGGATGCCCCTTTGAATGTTCGTATTGCTGCAATTCATTTTACCTGAAGCTCTATGGAAAGAAACTGAGGACAAGAACGGTAGAGAATCTGATCAGAGGTATTCAGGAGCAAATCAGGAAGCACAAAGAGATCAAATGGATTTTCTTCTATGATGAGAATTTTTTGGCACATGACAGCACCTACATACGCAAATTCTGTGATTTGTATCGTGAAAAGATTTCAAAACCATTCACCATCATGTCAACCCCTATCTATATAAGTAAAGAAAGGATACAGATGTTGAAAGATGCGGGGTTAATGTTCGTTCAGTCGGGATTGCAGACCGGAAGCGATCGGATCGCAAAAGATGTGTTCAAGCGGAAATCCCTTAGAAAGGATTTTATCCGGGCGATGCATATTCTGAAAGATGATAATATACCCACGTCGGTAGACGTCATCCTGGACAATCCATTTGAAAATGAATCCGATACGATTCGGACCATATTGACCCTGGCAAAGGTACCGAAGCCGTTTAACGGCATTTTCTTCTCCCTGACATTTTTTCATGGCACGGAAATTTGTCACATGGCTGAGAGTGCAAGAATGAATGCCATTAGGAATCCGGTGGAAAAAAACTCCCTCGAATGTGAAAAAAACGTGCTGAACGAAATGGCCAAATTAGCCGTATATTTGGATGAGGTGCAAGTAGAAAGAATGATAAGGCAGTACTTGAGAGCGAAGGACAAGAAGCGCTTTACTCTCTATTTATTGAAAATGAAGGTCCTTTCATATGCTATTTATCAACCCTATTGGGACTTATGTCTTCTGTATAATGCAAGTGGGGCCAATCTTCTGAAAATGCTCATTAATTTCCGTTTCCTGCTATCCGAGTGGTTTCGAAGGAGATTCATCTGGAATCTATGAGCTGATTTTCTCGTTTTGGAGCAAGACGCCAATGGCTAGAGCAATCGATCGTTTCATGAAGGGGCGTTACGACGCGCGTGCGGTGATATTAATGCTGTTTTTCGTGAGTATCTGCCGCATGATCCTGGAGGTATCCTCATTACCTCAAATAACGACAATGAACTGTTATGCCAGATTTCTTGTATATATCAACTTTTATCTGGTCATGTTTTTTTCGTTTACTCTGTTACTACGAATGGTAGCAAACCTCCCGTTCGAAAAAGCGGCCAATCCGGTCGCGGTCGGTTTGCTATTTGGGGTTGCACCTCCGCTGATTGATTATTTCATAGGCACCGAGCAGCCGAGGTACCAATATTTTCGAGAATTTGAGCCGCTTCTAACCGCAGATTATCTACCCGTCGGTGAATCCGTTGTACTCTGGATCCTAATCGTCACTGCCGGCGTTTTTTCTTATTATTTGACGCGATCGATTTGGCGGGCCGCCGCAGGTGGTCTCGGAGCTTATGTTATTATCCAGCTGCACGGATTTGCTTTGGAATGGTTGATTTGCAGTGGAGACGCGTTTGCCCTCAGACCGCACGTGCGTAGTGTCGTCCTTTCGGAAGTCAACCTTCTCGTGTCTTTTGTTATTTATGCTATATTTCGCGGCCGCCCCATCCTTGCTTCAATCATGCGCTTCAATCATGCCCTGCCCCATTTCATGCTGGCGCTTGCCGGGGCGGCATGGGCCGGATATGGTTTCGGTAACGGCGCCGTCAAGGGTGTCATCGTTTTGTCTTTTTTTGTCTTTCTGTTAATTCAAAACGACTACTACGATCAGCATGAAGATCGTCTTGCCGACCGGCACGAAAGCACGACACTGGACGACGTCGCCTGGTCGTCCTTTTTCATTTTCTGCTTGTTATTTCCGCTCGCCCAAGTGAACTTTTTGATGGTTCTTCTTTTTGTTATCTGTTTGCTGACAGGATTCTTATACCACCACCCTTCTGTTCGTTTAAAAGAACGCTTCTGCCTTTCCTACAAGGCCGAAGGTATCTGGGCCTTGATGGCATTCTTGGTCGGCGTGTCATCCCAATCGGGATTTTCAGGGAATGATCTTCTTGCTGCTTCGATTCTTGTATTCGGAGGTGGGACGCTAATCTCCATTCCCAAAGACTGGAAGGATCTTGAATCCGATCGTCTTGCAAGGATCCAAACGTACTACGTCGTACTTACAAATCATGGGCGTGATGAATATGTGATTCATCGACGCATCGTGGTCTGTGTGACCCTTGGTCTTCTGGTTCCACCGATCCTATTTTTTATTTGGAGAGGTTTCTCCGCCCTGGGATTAGCTCTTCTGGTGTCGAGTCTTGCGCCGGCATGGGCGCTGTTAAATCTAAAAGACCGAAAAAAAGCTGTGGAAACCATGCTTTGGTTGTTAAGCGGATATCTCTTTGTTTTGACTCTTTTTTTAAAATCCAATATATGATGATGACTTATTGGACCTGCATGGCGAGGCTTTCAAATGGGTGAGGATACGAAAAATGATAGTTCTTTCCTACTGTTTTCTCTCCAATTAAGATATTGACTGGAATAATACTTTGAAATGGAATTCTATTAAATTTTACGGTGGTCATAAGTATAGCTTGCCATAGCTTTTCTACCAGCCCTTCGAAATTTTGGTTATTACTACCAATCAAATTATTAAGAAATCAAACAGTTATATCTTTCATATGGTATTATTCTTTTTGAGATCATCCTGTTTGGTCCTTGTTTTTGAGTGTTGTTGTGGGGCCTTTTATGCGATTTTAAAAGGTCTTCAGGGTGAATCCACGGTGGGTTTCACCCTGAATTGTTTGTTAAGCATAAAGATTTTCAATCCACCTCATTGCCTCTGTATCGCTGACCTTACCCAAATACATTTGTGTCGTTGAAAGATTTGCATGCCTTAGGATCACTTTGCTAACAATTTCAATAGGGACACCGGATCGAGATGCATAGGTGGCGGCATGCCGCCTCAAATCATGTGGCCTCAGCTGCATGCCAACTTTAGCGCCAGCTTTTTTCACCATTGTCCTGGCCGCCTCATAACATATCGGAAAAATGTGCTGATCGGGCTGAATTCCCCTTTCCCTGATGTAATCCTTGAGTCTGTCGGCAATCTTTTGTGGAATGAAGATGAATTCCCGTTCTTTCCCGCTCTTCGGATCTCTAAGGGTCAATTTACGGTCATGGACATCATCGGGAGTAAGTTTCAGTACTTCACCAATTCTCATGCCTCCTCGCGCCATGAGCTCAAGCATAACACGATTCCTGGGCTTTGAAGTTTTGAAAATGATTTCGTCAACAGTTTCTTTTTCAATGATATTCCAGTGAGTTGTGCCCTTCGCTCTGAAAAGCTTTTTTAACATGGGTGTGTCGCAAGGGTTCTGAAGATTATGGTCGAAATTGTTTTTCATGAAGTTAAAAAGGGCTGAAAGATGGGAATAGCGTGTTCGTTTGGTTTGCTGTTTTCTGCCTTCGGTAAGTTGATTCAGAAAGGACAATATCTCATCTGAGGTCACTTCTTCCAAGTCTTTGTCGCTGAATTCCTGGCAAAATTTAGTCAAGGTTGCCTCATATGCCCTGACCGTATTTTTTTTTAGAATTTGACTTATGATACTCCAACCAAAATTTTGCGGCTTTTGAAGTTTGCATAATTTGTACCCCCTTTGCTAAGGTTAATAAAAATAACGGCCATTAATTTAATATAAGATACGAGGTAGATATTTGCAACGAATCCAAAGTCTTAAAAAGTAGTAACTTTGTACTATCACAACATCAGGGAAATTGAAGATTTCAGAAGGCTATCACAGCTACCAGGATTCAACCAGGAAGCAAAGACTCAAGCATTTATGATCTTCTTTTCAGCTCGGCGGGATTTTTAAGACTCAAGATGCTTAAGTCCATATCGGGTGAAGGATACCCTTGGAAGTTATTTATACCGAAAGAAACCTGTAATTTCATGATGTTGAATGTTATGGCAAGCTGGTTCACTTTTAACTATTGCCGAGTTTTGAATAATACCACATGTACGAAGTTCAATTTTTTTCTTGAGTTGTTTACCATTTAAGAGATATTGAAGAATTTAGTATGTAACTTGGGAATTAACGGAAGAAAAAGAGGCCAATTATCATATGGTTAAAAAAGAAAATGATACCATATTACGAACCAAACTTTATCGTCCACCGATTACGGATGATATTGTTATCAGGACAAGCTTAATTAATAGGCTAGAAAAAAACAGAAACAAACCACTTACCCTGGTTTCCGCACCTGCAGGTTATGGGAAAAGTATCCTGATCAGTTCCTGGTTAGAAGAAGTAACATGTTTGAATTCTTGGCTTTCCCTGGACGAGGAGCATAACGACCTTCGTACTTTCCTGGCATACTTTGTGGCTGCTGTGAATAAGATACTTCCCGAAAAACTCCAGGCAATTGAATCTTACTTAGAAGTTCCCGAATTGCCAACCGCCGTCATGGAAAAAGATTTGATCAATGAATTGGATCAAATCGATGATGATTTTATTGTGATATTGGATGACTTTCATTTGATCAACAATGAACAGGTCTTGGAATTGATCAACTACATGATCAAATATCCGCCTTTGAACATGCATCTCTGCATATTAACTAGACGGGACCCGCCTCTAAGTCTAAATGAGCTGCGTGTTTATAACCGTATTGGAGAATTCAGAATGGCGGACCTCGCGTTTACCTCAGAAGAGGTAAAGCTGCTTTTCAACAAATTGCATGAGATAGAACTCAGAGATACCGTTTCCGAGCAACTTTTAGAGACCACAGAAGGTTGGGTTGTTGGATTACGTTTATTTTCTTTGGGCATCAAGGGGCAGGAGGATGAAGAGCGAATTTTAAATGAGATGAAAGGTGGCTCGCCTTTGGTTACAAAATTCCTTTTAGAACAGGTGCTGAAGAATCAGCCCGCTCAAATCCAGAATTATTTACCCAAGACCTCAATATTGAATCGGTTCTGCTCAGAGCTTGTGGAAGCCTTGGATGAAACTGAAAAAGATGAACATAAGATGAGTGGGCGGGAGTTTATAAAATGGCTACGAATGACCAATCTTTTTATAATCCCCCTGGATAAGGAAAATAAATGGTTCCGCTATCACCACCTGTTTCAGGATCTTCTCCAGACTCAACTGCAGGAGAAATACAGCCCTGAAGAGATCTCCGCCCTCAACTCCCGTGCCTCGGAATATCTCGAGGGCAGGGGTTACATTGAAGAAGCCGTCGAACAGACCTTTGCTGCCGGGAACGCACTTGCCACTGCTCAGATTATTGAGAGAAACAGGCATGCTGTTCTTGACGATGACCGATGGATCAAGCTTGGAATGTGGATGAACAAATTACCCCAGGAGATCAAACAGGAGCGAACAGACCTCCTGCTGAGCCAGGCGTGGGTCCTGTTAATGGAGGAAGTGCGGCTGGAGGGGATATTCGCAATAATCAAACGTGTTGAATCCCTTGTTGGTAAAGATCCGCAGGACCCGGCATTGCTGCCCGAGATAAACTTCTTTCGGGGCATCATCTGCTATTTTCAAGGCGAGGGCGCACGCAGCGTGGAGTTCTTTAACAAAGCGACGGAACTGCTTCCCGAAAGCGCCTTCTTACTCTTAAGATCGGAAGCTGAGTACTGGACCTGTGTGGCACTTCATCTTGCCGGCCGGAAAGAGACCGCCATCCGGAGGCTCCATGAAGGAATTCGCAGCAAAGACTTCCAGGAAGGGATGATTTTGTCACGCCTGATTTTTGGCTTGTGCATGATCCATATGCTGGACGGCGAGTGTTTGCAGGCTTTTCAAGAGGGCCTGCGACTGAAAGGGGTCTGCAGGTCAAATCGCCTTGTCTTCGCCGAGCCATGGGCTATGTATGTGCAGGGGAACGCCTCCTTCCAGATGTTTGATCTGGACGCTACGCGCCATCACTTCGGCCTGGTCATGGAGAATCGATACATCGCAAATCAGAGTGCCGCAATTGACGCCATGAGTGGACTGGCGATTAGCAGTCAGATCATGGGGAAACCGGATGAAGCCGACGAGACGATAAGTTTGGCACAGGAGTACGTCCAATGGACGAAGGATCCCTTGAATCTTGAGATTGTCCGTTCCTGCCGAGCCCGCTTCGCACTGCTGCGGGAAGACCTCGATTCGGCTATCAGTTGGCAAAGGTCGTTCCAGGAAATGCCTGGCAGTCCGATGATGTTTTTCTTTTTAGAGGCCCCCGTTATTACGGAATGCCGGGTGCTCATTGCCATTGGATCCGACGCCAGTCTGAAGGAGGCCACAGAAAAGCTCAAGACGCTTCAACGGCTTGCCAAAGCATGGAATAACGACTGCCAGATGTTGGAGATCATGGTGCTACAGGCACTGGCCGGTCACCGCCAGGGGAGATTAGAGGAAGCACTTGAGACCCTGGAGCAAGCCGTCGCCATGGCCAAGCCCGGCAGAACAATCCGGCCATTCGTAGAATTGGGGCAACCCATGGCGGACCTGCTTAAGCAACTGTCTGAAAAGAACGCGGCCGTGGAATTTGTCGAGAAACTCCTGGCTGCTTTTTCCCTAGTCGCCCCATCCCCCAGCTTGTCACGCCGAAGTGCAGAGCGCGAAGGTGGGTCTCCCCGTCCCCTCGTCTCCCCATCTCCCAGTCCCCAGCCCCTGGTCGAGCCCCTGACCAACCGCGAGCTCGATATCCTGGAGTTGCTGGAGAAACGGCTGCAGAATAAAGAAATTGCTGAAAAGCTGTTTATTTCACCTGAAACCGTAAAAGTACACGTGCGAAATATCTTCCAAAAACTCGATGCAGGCAA
>Ga0209345_10002702_pt1 | contig 19170 bp, 17 predicted proteins | sample Cruoilmetagenom7_FD_187294 | JGI IMG/M metagenome (GOLD analysis project Ga0209345, IMG submission 187294) | Oil polluted marine microbial communities from Coal Oil Point, Santa Barbara, California, USA - Sample 7 (SPAdes) (version 2) | ecosystem: Environmental > Aquatic > Marine > Oil seeps ... | reverse complement strand
CCAATCGGTTCCCGGGGCATTGCATCAAGTGCGGAGAAAGGCTCATCCATCAAAAGGATATCCGGGTTGAGCAACAGCGCCCGGACAATGCCGACCCGCTGCTGCATACCGCCCGACAATTCGTCGGGCATTTTATCGGCAAAGCTCTCAAGACCCGCCATCTTCAACAGCTCACCCGCCCGCATCTCATCTTCATGGCTGTAGCGGCCATACTTGTGTTTGAGCGGAAAGAGCACATTCTTGCGGACATTCAGCCAGGGCAGCAGCGTGGGCTTCTGGAAGACGATGCCTACATCATCCCTTGGGCCATCAACTGGCCGGCCAAATACAGAGACTTCTCCCTCTGTCGGTTTCAGCAAACCGGCAATCATCCGCAACAGGGTCGACTTTCCGCACCCGGAAGGGCCGACGACCGCTACGAACTCATGCCTCTGAATATCCAGATCGACGCCGGTCACCGCCATTGGCGTTGACGGGTCCGGGTCGTACCTGTGTCCGACTCCGGAGAGCCGGACAAAAGAGCGGTTGGTGGCGGTTCCGGTCATACTTACAGCGCCTCGATCAAAGTACGATCGATGACGGTTTCCGGATCCAGGGCATCCCCGGCCAGCTTTTCTGCCTGAGCCACACGGCTCCAGGTCAGAGCCACACGTTCTTCTGTGAGCGCACCCAGGCCATCACGTTCGCTGACATCGTTAACAATCAGCTTCATGGAATCGCCAATCTGGGCAACGGCCACATCAACATCAACCTCAGGCACCATGGTGTGCAGGGCTTCGGCGGCTTTGACCGGATCGTCATGGGTGAGCTTCAGGGATTTGTCGTAAGCGCGCATGAAACGCTTGGCCACGTCCGGACGTTCGCTAAGGAATTTATCAGCAGCAACAACTGAGGATGAGTAAAGTTCCAGCCCGGCATCAGACCATGGCAAAACCACAAGCTTGTTACCGGTTGTTTTGGCCTGGCTGTCAAAGAGGGCAATATTAGTGACCCAGGCGATAATGGCGTCAGTACCACCGTTCATCAACATTGGGCCAAGGGCACCCGGGTCCGCCTTGGTGAGCTGAACAGCGTCTTCCGCCAACCCGTTATCCTTCAGTACCAGCGGCAGAAATGCATTGGAAGACGTGAACGGCGAGGTTGCAACTTTCTTGCCCTCGATGTCCGTCACCTTGCTGATACCACTGCTTTCAAGTGTAAAAAAGGCGTGAGGAGCACGATTGAAAATACTGTAAACAGCTTTCACTGGCAGGCTGCCGTCCTGGGCTTTGGCGGCCATCAACGCACCAATATCAGCGCTGCCTATGTCCGCTTGCCCGGTCGCAATCTTGGTGATCGCGTCGGTTGATCCACGGCCACTGGCAATGCGGACTTCCAGACCTTCGTCTGCAAAGAATCCTTCCTGCACCCCAAGATAAACCGGGGACTTGTCACCGCCGGGCAACCAGTCCAGTTGGTAGACAACTTTATCAGCAGCCAAGGCAGACTGGCTCAAAAGACCACCAGCCAACGATGCTGCAATCAGAAACGAACGAGTGATACGTTTACGCATTTGCTTTTCCCTTCTAAGGTTTATGCTCTGAATTTTTTGATCATTCGGTCAGGTTTTATTAGATAAAGCAAAGGCCAGGCCAGCTTGCCAATCCAGGCATAACAAACGTAGCCATAACTGACATTCACCTCTGAAAAGACTTCAATTAACGGGCCAGCTCAGGCTTTCGTACCCGCACCGCAGCAGAAGGCAAGACACACAGGGACACATGCTGTTCAACGCAGATTTGCGCCCGAATCTAGTGCAAAAGCGCACGCGGCGCCCCTATTTGAGGCCTTTCGCCCGAGGCCAACACTTCCCGGAACCTCCAGGCATCAGTGCACACGCGCTTTACACGCCATTGAACTCAGACCTGTCACTGGCACGCTTTGTGAATTACTGACCATATGGACAGCATTACTAAAGAACCTGGAGGGACATCATGAGCACCATTAACGAATCAGGGGCTTCGCTACCTGTTATCGACCTGTCGTTGCTGGCCGGAACCGATCAGCAACGACAGCAGCTGGCCAGATCTCTGGCCGACGTCTGCCTGCATACCGGCTTTTTCTATGTCAGCCACCATGGCATTCCCGAGACGTTGATCAGCCGGGTATTCAAGGAATCCCAGGCTCTGTTCAATCTTCCGGGGGCAGAGAAAGAAGCCATCAACAAAAGCCTATCCAGGGCCAACCGGGGGTACGAACCTCTCAAGGGCCAGACCCTTGAACCGGGTTCGCCACCGGATCTTAAAGAAGGCTTCTACATTGGCGAGGAACTGGATGATTCAGACCCACGGGTAACGGCCGGTCGCTTTAACCAGGGAGCCAACCAGTGGCCCCGCACCCTGCCTGAGTTCCGCAATACCATGATGGAGTACTTCGGGGCTCTGAATACACTTTGCGACCGGATCATGGAGGCTCTGGCCCTGTCTCTGGGGCTTGGCCATGATTTTTTCGAAGACTTTTGCCAGCAACCAATCTCCACCTTACGCCTGCTCCACTACCCGCCCCAGCCACCAAATCCGGCACCAGGGGAAAAGGGCTGCGGAGCCCACACAGACTTTGGAGGCATTACTGTGCTGCTGCTGGACGACAAACCCGGCTTACAGGTCTGGGATATAAAAGGCGACCGCTGGATCAACGCGGATCCGGTTCCAGGTACTTTTGTCGTTAACCTTGGCGACATGATCGCGCGCTGGACCAACGACCGCTATCGCTCCACCCTGCACCGCGTAGTCAACACCTCCGGAGCCGAACGTTACTCGGTACCTTTCTTCTTCAGTGGCAACCCGGACCACCAAGTCAGTTGCCTGCCGACCTGCCTGGCAGAGGGCGATCAACCCCACTATCCACCCACAACCGTAGAAGCTCATTTGATGGATATGTACCGGAGGACTTATGCCTGAAACACAATTCACCGCAGTCCTGATTCACGGCGCCTGGGCCGGCGGCTGGGTGTGGGAGACCATTACCCCCTACCTTGAGGAACACGGGTTCCGGGTTCTGGCGCCAGACCTGCCCGGATGCGGCGCACGGCTGGGAAACCCGGCTGAGGCATCTATTGACCTGTGCGTCGAGGACCTGAAAAAACAACTTGAAGAAATTGAAGGCCCATTGTTGCTGGTCGGCCACTCCGGCGGCGGCGCCGTGGCCACCCAGCTTGCTGAATCCATCGCCGAACGAGTAACCGGCGTTGCTTATCTGGCGGGTATGATGTTGCCGTCAGGCACTGGCTTCGGTGACGTGGTCAGCGAAATGATAAAGGACTTCCCTGAAGCCTCAGGGATTGGTCCTTTTCTGAAATGGGAGTCCGATGGTCAAGTATCCCGGGTGCAGCCATCAGCTATCCGGAAGATTTTCCTGCAAGACGTCAGTGAACAGGTGGCGGAGCAAGCCATCCACCGATTTACACCCCAGGCTGAAGGTAGCCGGGCACTGGTGCCCCATTGGACACAGGCCCGTTTCGGTCAGCTACCCAGGCTCTATGTCGAAGCCCTGCAGGACCGTTCCGTGGTATTGCCAGTGCAACGACGCATGCAGCAACTCGTGCCCGGCGCCAGGGTTGTCTCTCTGAATACAGGTCACGTTCCCCAGGTAGCCGCACCCGAGGCCGTAGCCGACGCCCTTGCAGAATTTGTATCGAGCTAGACAAACAAAAAGGGCGACCTCCAGGCCGCCCTTTTTATCCATATTCTTAAAACTCAGTCTGCATAGACCGCTTCGATAAACGAAGTATCAAACGCCTTCTCCCAGTCCAGATCTTCCGGCAGGGTTTCCGCAGCTACCATGTCGTCAAAGAATGCCTTCCAGCGTTCAACGGTCATCATTCCATAACGCCCACCTTCGGCGGCATCCGAAAGCAGCATGTTTTCTTCCTGCATTTTCGCATAGGTGTAGGCGAGCAGCTCATCCTGCATCTCCGGGTTATCTGCCTTGATCAGCGCATTGGCCGGCTCAGGATTTTCGAAGTAAGCCTTCCAGCCCAGCGCGGTTGCCGTCACCATTTTCTGCACGACTTCCGGGTTTTCCTCAATCATCTCACGGGTGGTATCCAGCGTAGCCGCGTAGGCTTTCCAGCCATAATTGGCCAGCAACAGGCTCTTGCCTTCAACACCCGCCTGCTCCAGGAAGAAACCATCGTTGGTCACGTAGCCCTGCTGAATAGCCTGTTCGTCTCTGATAAACGGTGCAAAGCTGTAGTCATAAGCCTGAAGCTGTTCATCGCTATAACCGTATTCGGTTTTCAGCCAGGGCCAGTAGGCCACGCGACCCGCCGTGGGCACGCGCATGGATTTACCTTTCAGATCCTCCAGTGAGTCGTTCCCTGCACCTTTATGTACCACGAGAGTTTGGGGGTCTTTCTGGAAGAAAGCCGCCACTGTAACCAACGGAATATCTTCCTTCACAGCATTAAATGACTGCAGGCTGTACCCCATGATGAAATCCATCTTGCCGCCCATCAGCAACTGCACGTTGTTCACCTGAGGACCACCCATCTTGATGGTGACGTCCAGCCCCTGATCTTCGTAGAGACCCATGGCTTTGGCCGCATAAAACCCACCGTGCTCCGCCTGGGCATACCAGGTGGTAGACACGGTAACCGGGATGAGGTCTTCTGCATAAGCAACACCGGAGATGGTGCCGAGCGACAAGGTGATTCCGGCCGCCAGGTTTTTGAGTTTGTTCATAGTGATTCCTCAGTTGCTGGGCTGGATGCCCCATAGGTATTGGTAAGCTTTTCATGCAGGTGCTGACCTGCCGAAATCGGGCCGTAGAGCGGTGGATTTTCTGCCGTTGCGCAGCTATCAATGCAGGCTATTTCCGCCGATTTATTGGGGTGACAGAAAAAGGCGATGGAATACCGGTCTTTGGAACGGTTTTCCGGAGCCACATTCACCCGGTGAGGCGTTGAGCAAAATACATGGTTGGTCCACCTGTGCATCAGATCACCGGTATTGACCACAACAGTTCCGGGTATCGGTGTGGCCCTGAGCCACTCTCCTCCGCGGGTACGGACTTCCAGACCGCCTACCGAATCCTGGAACAACAGGGTGATACTTCCGTAATCGGTATGAGCTCCCGCCCGGCTTTCTCCACCTTCAGGCTCAAATCCTTCAGGAAGAGGCGGGTAGTGCAGTAATCGCAACGTGTGATCATGCTCGCTGTGGGCTTCCACAAAGAAATCTGCAGGCAGATCCAGAGCAAGGGCAAATGCTTCCAGCACGTTACCTGCGGTCTGAGTACATTCCGCAAGGAACCCGCTCATTATTGCCTCAAACTGAGGCTGACCAGCTGGCCAGAGATTTTTAATCGCTCCCGGGCCTGAACGCTCCGGCGCCAGATTGAAAGCCTCTTTCAGATCCCCCGGGCGAGTGGGATCCAGCTTCTCCCGCTTGATCCCAACATAGCCCCGGTTGCTCTCGGCATTTTGCCAGGCCACCTGTTGCTTCAGTTCAAGTGGCAGGCCAAAGAATGCCGTTGACGTAGCGAATGCCTCTGCCAGCTTTTCTTCCGGCATACCGCAACCAGACAAGTAAAAGAAGCCCCATTCCTGGCTGGCCTTCCGCATCTGCGCCGCCACTGCCTTACGATCTGCTTCGGTTCCATTCAGGAACGGAGCGAAATCAATTACAGGTATTTCCAGTCCCTCATCCGCCATGATCTCTCCTGTTGCATTAATAATTAACTACCCATCTGGTCAATATATTTGCAACAGGCGTGCCATATAAAAAAACCCACAAACCGCGGAATATAAGGGATACAAAGTAATTTTCTGCATCAAAAAAGTGCAGGCGCCCCATTTTCTGACCATTTCGTCAACCTTTCAGGCATCAAAATAAGGCACCACTATTGCATGTGAACTGACTGGAAACTTTCGCAACGGGAAATGCCAGAAATGACAGAAACACTGTTACTGAAGAACGCACGGGTCATCGCCACCATGGACGACGAAGAGCGTGAAATTGAAAATGGCTACATACTTGTCCGCGACAACCGGATTGAAGCCGTAGGTACATCCGATGAGTGCCCACAGGACGCCGGCCGCACAATTGATCTTAGTGGCCATGTGGTGATTCCAGGCCTCATCAACACTCACCACCACATGTTCCAGTCCCTGTCCCGGGCTTTACCTGCTGCCCAGAACGGGGAACTGTTCGACTGGCTCAGCGCCCTGTTCCCCGTCTGGCGCAACATCACACCGGAAATGCAACGGGCGGCAAGCCGAACCGCCATGGCAGAACTCATGTTGTCCGGGTGCACTACAGCAGCCGACCACGCTTACCTGTATGTGAACGGCATCACTCTGGACGACAGTGTTCAGGCAGCCATTGAGATGGGCATCCGTTTCCATGCGGCACGAGGGGCCATGAGCCTTGGCCAGAGCCAGGGTGGCCTGCCACCGGACGAACTGGTAGAAGCAGATGAGCACGCGATTCTCAGGGACATGCAACGAGCGGTTGAGACTCACCACGACTACAGCCCGGACGCCATGATCCGGGTAGCGCTGGCACCCTGCTCGCCCTTCACTGTCACCAAAGACCTGATGCGCGAAGCGGCCACCATGGCAAGATCACTAAAGGTTGGCCTGCATACCCATACGGCGGAAAACTGGAAGGATCTGGCGTTCAGCATGGAACGCTACGGCATGACACCGACAGAATTCTCCGAAGATGTCGGCTGGCTTGGAGAGGACGTATGGCATGCACACTGCGTACATCTTGATGAACCCGGTATTAAGCTGTTTGCCCACACTGGTACCGGAGTTGCCCACTGCCCCTGCTCCAATATGCGGCTCGCTTCAGGTATTGCACCTGTACGGCAAATGCTGGATGCAGGAGTCAAGGTTGGCCTGGGTGTAGACGGCAGCGCGTCCAATGACAGCGGAAATCTTCTCGATGAAGCGCGGCTGGCCATGCTGTCCGCTCGCGTAAGGGATCAGCAGCCCGGTGCAATGACAGCCCGCGAAGCACTGCGCATCGCCACTCGCGGTGGCGCCGAAGTTCTGGGAAGGGGGGATGCTCTCGGCCGCATTCAGCCAGGTTACTGCGCTGATATAGTCGCTTTCCGCACAGATGACATCAGCATGGCCGGAGGCCAGAGTGACCCGCTTGCCTCTCTGGTTTTCTGCACTCCACCACGGGTGCACTGGAGCATCATCAATGGCCGGGTGGTGATCGAAGAGGGTCATCTATGTGCCCGGTCACTGCCTCATATTATTGAGGAACAGAACCGGATGGCTTCGCAACTGCTTGCATAACCTCTCAACTGCCTGGGGATACACCACCAGCAACGGGCTCTTGTTAGTAAGGGCACCCTGAAAGGGTGCCCTTTTTCACTCTGACAAGTTAACCAGGTAGTCAGTCGGTGTATACGGCCTCAATAAATGAGAGGTCAAACGCTTTTTCCCAATCCAGGTCTTCCGGCAGAGTCCCCGCTGCAACCATATCCTCGTAGAACTCCTGCCAGCGCGCCTTTGTCATCATCCCGTAACGACCGCCCTTGGCTGCTCCGGACAAAAGAATACCTTCCTCCTGCATTCTTGCATAACTGTAGGCCAGCAAAGCATCCTGCATCTCCGGATTATCTTCTTTGATCAGGGCGTTTGCAGGTTCAGGATCTGCAAAATATTCAGCCCACCCCTTGGCAGTTGCCTCTACCATAGCCTGTACTATATCGGGATGCTTGTTGATCATGCCCCGGGTAGTGTCCATGGTGGCAGAATAGGCATTCCAGCCATAGTCTGCCAGCAGCAGGCTTTTCGCCTTCACATTTTCTTTAGCGAGAAAAAAGCCATCGATAGTGACATAGCCCTGCATGATCGCTTCCGGATCCATGATAAATGGGCCATAGGTGTACTCATAAGGGCGCAACTGGCTATCGTTGAAGCCATAGAGCGACTTCATCCACGGCCAGTAGGAAATACGTCCGGCCGCAGGCACACGAATACCCTTACCCTTGAGCGCCTCCAGACTGTCATTACCGACACCCTCGTGCACTACCATCGACTGAGGATCTTTCTGGAACCAGGCCGCCACAGATACCAGCGGCACCTCCTCTCGGACAGCGCTTAGTGACTGCAGGCCATACCCCAGACTGAAGTCAACCTTACCACCAACCAGCAACTGAACATTGTTGACCTGCGGCCCACCCATCTGAATAGTGACATCCAGACCATATTCTTCGTAGATTCCCAGTGCCTTAGCGGCATACAAGCCACCCTGTTCAGCCTGGGCATACCAGTTAGTCAATACCGTCACCGGCGTCAGCTCACTGGCACTCATGGCAACGGCCGAGTAACTCAAAGACAGCACAGCTCCTACGAACTTCAAGAACCTGAAAAGCATAATATAGACCCTGTAAATAACGTTTTATCAAAAAATTCAGTAAGTTGAATTAAGACATTCAAGCAAGTGGTTCCCTGCCGAAATCGGGGCATAACGCGGTGGATTGCTCTCGCTCGCGCAACTTTCAATACAGGCAATTTCCGTATCATGGTTCGGATAGCCGAAGAAGGCGATGGAGTAGCGATCGATTTGCTCTGCTCCGCTCGGCAAGCTGACCCGGTGCGGTGTCGAGCAAAATTCTTGATTAGTCCAGCGATGCATCAGGTCGCCGGTGTTAACGACCACTGTGCCGGGAATGGACGGAGCCGCAACCCACTGACCTTTGCGGGTGCACACCTGCAGACCACCAACATCATCCTGAAACAGCAGGGTGATGCTGCCATAGTCGGTATGGGCACCAGCACGGCTTTCACCGTCCTGAGGTACATATCCTGACGGTAGCGGCGGATAATGCAGCAAGCGTAAGACATGATGGTGACGGTCATGCGCTCTGACGAAAAAGTCGTCTGGCTGATTCAGCGCTACAGCAAACGCCTCAAGCACATGATTTGTGGTGATAATGCAGGCCTCAAGAAAGGCCTCCATCTGAGAACGGAACCCAGGCAACGCTGCGGGCCACTGGTTATCAGCACCCTCAGAACTGCACGGAGCCAAGTTGAAAGCCTCCTTCAGATCACCCGGTTTACTCGGGTCAAGTCGCTCCCGGCGCACGCCCACGTATCCTCGGTTACTCTGAGCGTTTCGCCAAGCGAGGACTTGTTTGTCGTCGTCGGGCAAGGCAAAAAAGGCTTTGGAAGCGGAAAAAGCCTCGGCCAACCGGTCGGCGGGCATGCCGCACCCCGATAAGTAGAAAAAACCCCAATCAGCGCTGGCCAGTCGCATCTGCCGGGCTACTTCAGCCCGGGCGACTGCGTCACCGCCAATAAAGGGAGAAAAGTCAATTACCGGTATTAAGTCTGTTGTCATGGGTGTCTCCTGTTGCGGGTACATGCACCGCCACCAAGTAGCGGTGGAAAGATGCGACCTGCCGGTTTAGCCCTCGAACCCGAGTCCAGGACGACACGACTCATAACCTGACCAGTTACGCAAGATTTGAAAAAGCAAGATCGATGCCAAGACAGAAAACCAGAACGCTGACACCTTTCACAGGGAAAGATGCGGGAACTAACGCGCCATTTTTGTGCTTAAATTCGCAAACCGGCCTCTACATGCTCTAATTTGCCCCCCTTAGATCCGCACCTAGAGCACTGACACCTTTCTTGTCCTTCTGGTCAACATAAAAATATACCCGGGAGCGCCATCAATGGCCGGGTGATGATAGAAGAGGGTCATCTATGTGCCCGGTCACTGCCTCATATTATTGAGGCGCAGAACCGGGCGGCGGCGCAGTTAGTGGGGATCTGAACAACACAAAATCAGGAGGGCGCATGCCCTCCCGACAACAACCTTGCTCACCCGCTATCAGCCGGGCTTGTATTCCCGTTCCGGCGGCTCAAAACCAAAATCCCTGCCATCCACCACTCTCACATCGTCATCCCAGGGCAGCCTGTACTGACCACGAACCATGTCCTGCATGAATGTATACGGGCAATCGCTGGCGCCGCCTTTCACCGCTACATAGCCACGGTGTCCAAGCTGATAGATATTATTCTCGACACCCCAGTGGATACGGGCCTCATCTACCAGATCAGGGCGTACTTCTGCGGTGATGATTTCATCGGCAAAGCCATTACCCTCTACCATCGGCTCACCATCAAAGTTAACCACCATACCTTCACCCATGGAGTTAAAGGTACCGTCACTGCCTGCCAGGCAAACATTGGCGGTCACCATCAAGTTACAGAATGCATTGGCTTGATTGGTGATTTTCCAGGAATGCCGGATCGGCGCGGTGTAGCCAGCTGTGCGCAGCATGATATTGGCGCCTTTGTAGGCACACTCGCGAGCGACTTCCGGGAACATGCCATCATGACAGATGGCCAGTGACAGACGGCTGCCATTAGGGCCATCGCAGACGGGAATGCCAAGATTACCTGGCTCCCAGGGCTCCACTGGCACCCATGGGTGCAGCTTGCGATAGAACAGTCGCACGTCACCGGTATTATCGATAATCACACCAGTGTTATAAGGGTTACCTCCAGGATTGCTTTCCATGATGGAAAAGCATCCCCAGATATCGTGCTCCCGACAGGCGGCCTGAAACGCCGCCATTTCCGGGCCGTCGCGGTCACACATGATGGCCGGGTCGATGCTCATGGAGAGGCCGTGCAGGCAATACTCGGGAAACACCACAAGATCCATGACCGGTGACTGGCGGCGGGCCTTGCCTACCAACTCACACACGCGGCGGGTCTGAGTCGCCAGCTGCTCTGGCGTAGACACATCTGGCAGCTGCAGCTGAACCAGACCTATCACAACGCCATTGGGAGATTTATTCAACCCACCTAATCCACTCATACTACCTCCAGTCTTGTCGGTTTCATTTGGAATGAAAGCTATGGAGCAGGAACCGTGCCATCAGGTTGGGCATCCGCCCGAACTAGTCTTCCTCTTCCCTCAAACGCCGGCGGGCTTCCAGCTGAGCCAGAGTTACTTCACGACTCTTGGCCTGGCTTTCGTGAATATGAGCCCGCAGCACATCCGTAGCCGCAGCGAGATCGTTGGAGAGGATTCTCTGACAGATCTCGTGATGTTCTTCGTAGGTTTTTATCACGCTTTCGGTATCGGGCAGCCCCAGGCGCCGAACAATCCTGATATGGTCATTCACACCCTTCAGGTACTGCACCAGCACCGTATTGCCACTGAGGCTGGCGAGCCGGATATGAAAAGCCTCTTCGGCATCCTTGAAACATTCCGTTCCCCTGGAACCGTAGGTCAGCTTCCTCGGGTCCCAGTCATCCGCAAGCTGTGCCAGTTCCCGGTAGGGCACCCGCTGACTTGTAAGTGCCACCGCTTCCAGTTCAAGACCAACCCGAACGTCGTAGTATTCCGCCAGTTCAAAAACATCAAGCTGGCGAATGTAGCAACCATGCTTGGGGCGAATAGTCAGATATCCTTCCACCGCTAATCGTTGCAGCGCCTCCCTGACCGGTGTCCGGCTGACGCTGAACCGTTGCGCCAGTTCAGTCTCCGTGACCCGACTCCCCGGATACAGATCAAGAGTCATAATCCCCTGACGCAACTCGTCATAGATGCGATCAGCGGTCCACTTCCGTGTTGATACAGTCATGTCTCGCTCCTACCTTTTGTTGCATACATCATTAACTATCGCGGAAGACTTTTCAATCTATCCCACACTTGTATTTACGCCCCCCTTCTGTGCGGATGCTGACTTTTTGCACCAAAATAAAACACCGAAAATACGAGTTTTCGCATGGTTTCGGATATTTATTATGTACAAGGAGATTCAGGCACCGAAACCATGCGCTGACGCCTCATCTGGCATGATCCATGCTTTCTTGTATACAACAGATATAAACGAGCAAGAGTCGTTGTCATGAACATCCAGCTTTACAACATCACCAAACGCTTCGGCGACGTTACGGCGAATGACGGAATCTCTCTGGACATTTGTACCGGAGAGGTGGTCGCACTGCTCGGAGAGAACGGCGCAGGTAAAAGCACCCTCATGAAGATGCTGTTTGGCCTGTATCCTCCGGATGACGGCGCCATTCTGATTGACGACAAAGAAACCACCATTGAGTCGCCCCAGAAAGCAATGTCTCTGGGTATTGGCATGGTGTTCCAGCAGTTCAACCTGGTCCCCGCCCTGTCCGTACTGGACAACCTGCTACTGGCCTACCCGAAACCGCCCTTCTGGACCTTCCGCCGGCTTTTCCGTAAGTCTCCGCGCAAGGCCGTACTTACCTATCTGGAGGAACTGGCCCCGGGGCTGGCACCGGACACTCTCGTGCGCGACCTTTCCGTGGGGCAACGGCAGCTACTTGAGCTGGTCAAGGTGCTTAATCTGGACGCAAAGGTTCTGATCCTGGATGAGCCCACATCGGTACTCCCACCCCAGGAAGCAGAACGCCTGTGGGCGCTTATCCGGAAACTTGCAGAGGCTGGCCGCAGCGTAGTGCTTATCACCCACAAAATGCAGGACGTTATGGCTTGCGCTCATCGGGTTGTCGTGATGCGGGCCGGCCGGATGGTTCAGACGCTGGACCGTAAACAGTGCACCGAATCCTCTCTGGTGAGTCTTATGATGGGGGACAGCAACCAGCGCTCCGCCATTGAAGTCACGCCCCGTGAAGCCTTCGCCAACCGGCCGCCCCGGATTTCCATCAGGGACCTTGATGCCCGTCACGGAGCCCAGTCCGTGGAGAACATCCGGCTGGATATTGCGCCCGGCGAAATTCTCGGGGTTGCCGGTGTTTCCGGCAATGGTCAGCACCTGCTGGCAGACGCACTGGTGGGCCTGACGCCACTAGCCAGGGGAGAAGTCATCATCGATGGCCACCTCCTGCAATCCGCCGGTCGCCCCCCGAGCACCTCAGACCGGGTGTCCTATATACCGGAGCAACCGGCCGTTAACGCAGTCGCTGCGGATCTGTCACTGACAACCAATGTAGCCCTCTCTCATTTCCGGCATCTGAGCTTTTTCCCTACCTGGGCTCCGGAAGAACAACTGACCCGGAAAATTATTCAACGTTACCAGGTGCGCCCCGATAACCCGGCGCTGGCGGCAGGTCAACTGTCTGGCGGTAACCTCCAGAAACTGGTGGTGGGCAGAGAACTGGAGGGAGATAAAGACCTGATCGTCGCCGCCTACCCCACTATGGGACTGGATGCCGGCGCCGCCCACGATATTTACCAGGCCCTCTTTGCCAAGGCGAATGAAGGTGCTGCGGTGCTGTGGATCTCGGAAGATCTGGACGACCTCATGTCTTACGCCCATCGCATTGCCGTACTGCAGGGCGGCCGGATTTCAGGGATTTTCGACCCTCGGGAGTGCGACAAGCTCGATATAGGCCGGGCCATGACTGGCGAACATCAGCCTGCCAGGACCCAACTACCACCTGAGCAGAAACCCGCCGACCCACAAGTGAGGGCCGCATCATGACGAGCGCCACCCAACCCGTTGTAAAACTCACCCTGCGACTGCTCAGTGGCCCGGCCGGTGCCGTTCTGGTCATGACAGCCATTTTCGTGGTGGCCACCCTGGCATTCTTTGCCATCAATGGCCGTGAAGCAGTATCCCTTTTCCAGGAAATGGTCATGGGCGCTTTCGGCGACAGCTACTCCTTCAGTGAGACCCTGGTTAAAACCGCTCCCATTCTGCTGACCGCCCTGGCCGTTGCCTTGCCAGCCCGGCTTGGACTGATCAGTGTTGGTGGCGAAGGACAGCTCTACCTGGGCGCCCTGTTTGGCACCGGGGCCGTGCTGGCCGCGGTAGATCAGCCCGGCTGGATACTGATGCCGCTGATGCTCACCGGCGCCATGGCTGGCGGCGCGCTCTGGGGCGTTATCCCCGGACTGCTCAAGACCCGCCTCGGGGTCAATGAAACCATATCCACCCTGTTGCTGAATTACGTGGGAATCCTGTTGGTGAGCTTTGTGGTCCATGGCCCATGGAAAAACCCCAATTCTCTCGGATGGCCTGCCACTATTGAGTTTCCGGCCGGGGCGATCCTGCCACAATTCTTCGACACCCGGGTCCACATGGGGCTGGTGTTCGGCATCGTAGCCGCCGTCATCCTTCACATACTGGTAACCAGAAGCCGCTGGGGCCTTGGCCTTCAGGTCAGCCGCAGCAACCCACGGGTCGGCGCAACCGCCGGTATTTCCTACGAACGCAACGTGCTTATTGTCATGGCCGTGGGCGGATTACTGGCTGGCCTCGCCGGTATCGCCGAAGCCTCTGTGATCCAGAATCGCCTGCAGGATGGTCTGGCCAGTGGCTACGGCATGACTGGCTTTCTGGTGGCATGGCTCGCCGGCCAGCATTTCCTGCGAATCATTCCGTTATCGGTGTTGATGGGCGGGCTGCTTGCCTCCGCTGACTCTCTGCAACTGTATGCCCAGCTTCCCAAAGCCAGCGCCGACATTCTTCAGGCACTGCTGTTCATCATCGTGCTCGCCGTGGCAAGCCTGTGGGGCCGGCGCCGTACTACCTGAACGGCCCATAGCCCGATAGCAATCCAAAGGACCCTGTATGGAATATTTTACAACTGAACTCCTTACCCTTCTGTTTGCTGCCCTGCGCAGTGCCACACCGGTGCTTGCCGTGGTGCTGGGCGAGGCCATGACCCAGCGCAGCGGTGTTATCAACCTTGGCGTAGAAGGTCAGATGCTGCTTGGCGCAATGACCGGCTTCGCGGTGGCATCCGTGACCGGCGACCCCTGGCTGGGCGTTTTGGCCGCATGCTTTGCCGGCATCGCATTGTCAATGGTGCACGCCATACTTGTGCTCGGGTGCGGCGCCAACCAGATTGCCAGCGGCGTTGCGGTGCTGGTTCTCGGCAGTGGTCTCAGCGCCTACTATGGCACGCCTTTTGTCGGCGACAAGATCGACACCCTGGGCAATCTGAACCATACGTTCGTCAGCGATATCCCGATGCTCGGCCAGTTTCTGGGCCCCATCACTCCAACTGTGCTAATCACCCTGCTCGCGATCCCGGCTATCTCCATTTTCCTGTTCCGGACCCGTACCGGCCTGCGCTGGCGCTCCACAGGTGAATCCCAGGACATCACCCGCAACCTCGGGCATAACCCAATGCACTACCAGCTGGCCGCCATTGCCTTTGGTGGTCTGATGTCTGGCTTTGCAGGTGCCGCACTGGCGGTGGACTACACCGCGAACTGGGTCGAAGGCATGACTGCGGGCCGGGGGCTGGTCGCCGTCGGTCTGGTCATTGTTGCCCGCTGGAACCCCTGGTACGCATTACCAGCGGCCCTGCTGTTTGGCGCCTCCGAGGCCCTCAACCTGAAACTGCAGTCGTGGGGCGTGAACATTTCACCCTACCTGCTGGCAACCCTCCCTTACATGATCCCCCTGAGCGTGCTGATGCTCAGCTATCGCGGCCTCCGGGCAAGCGGTGGCGGCATGCCTGCCGGTCTCAGGGTGGTCTTCCAAAGTGCCCGATAACCAACCAGACACAATCAACCGGAGAATCACCATGAAAAAAGCAATCCGCACTCTACTTGCTACTTCTATCCTGGCAATCAGCGTCCAGGCCGCCGCAGAGACCAAGGTTGGCTTTATTTACGTTGGTCCGAAGTCTGACTACGGCTACAACTATGCCCAGGAGCAGGGCCGGATTTACCTGGAAGAGCACATGGACGACGTGGAAACCGTGTACTTCGAGAACATCCCGGAAAACGCAGATGTACAGCGCGTTATGGAGCGCATGGTCCGTTCCGGTGTGGAAGTGGTCTTCCCTACCAGCTATGGCTATCTTGACCACGCGCTGAAGGTGGCCGAAAAGTATCCCGACGTTCACTTTGCCCACTCCGGTGGCCTCAAGACCTCCGATAACCTGATGACCTACTTTGCCGAGATCGACCAGGCCATGTACCTGGCGGGTGTCGCTGCTGGCCTGACCACCGGGACCAACCAACTTGGCTTTATCGCCGCGCACCCGATCCCGCAGGTACTGCGTAACATCAATGCCTTCACCCGGGGCGCCCAGAGCGTGAATCCAGAGGTCACCACTTCCGTGATCTGGACTTCCAGCTGGTCGGACCCGACCCGGGAAGCTGAAGCAGCAGAAGCCCTGATCAGCGGCGGTGCCGATGTACTGACCGGCCATGTGGACTCCCCCATTAACTATGTCCAGGTAGCTGAGCGCCGGGGTGTCTACTCCGTTGGCTACCATGCCGACGCGAGCCAGTTCGCACCGAAAGGCTGGCTGGTTGGCGCCATCTGGAACTGGGGCCCGATGATGGTAAATATCGTCAATTCTGCCAAAGACGGCAGCTGGAAATCCGAGCACCTGCGCGGCGACCTGCTGACCGAGGCCGCCAAGCTTAGCGATTTCGGCAGTGCCGTCAGCGAAGAGGATCAACAGACCGTACTGGATCGCCGGGAAGCAATCATGAATGAAGAGCTTCAGGTCTGGGCCGGCCCGGTGTTTGGTCAGGATGGGAAAGTGATCGTCAAGGAAGGTGACACCATGACTCTTGAAGAAACCGAGAAGATGGACTTCCTGGTGCAAGGCGTCCAGGGGCGGCTTAAGTGAGCGAAGCGGCAACCTTCACGGTAGCAGATGCAAGACCCTATACGTGGCCTTGCATAGCACCGGTAGCGCCTCGGAAACTGGCGCTGATCGTTATCGATATGCAGAAGGACTTCTGCGCCCCGGGAGGTTACATCGACTCCCAGGGGGTCGATCTGACTCCCGCGAGAGCAACCATTGATCCCATTCAGCGCGTGCTGGCAGCTTTCCGAAAGCTGCCGGAGGCGCTGGTCATCCACACCCGCGAAGGTCATCGACCGGAGCTGGCGGACCTGCCTGCCAACAAGCAATGGCGCAGCGAACAGGTCTGTCCCGGTATCGGCAATGCCGGCCCGCTGGGCAGAATTCTGGTGCGCGGCGAACCCGGCTGGGAAATCATTCCGGAACTGGCGCCCGCCCCTGGTGAAATCGTAATCGACAAACCAGGCAAGGGCGCCTTCTACGCTACCGATCTGGATCACATCCTGCGGTTGCGAGGCATTACTCACCTCATCGTCGTTGGCCTGACCACCGATGTGTGCGTACACACCACCATCCGTGATGCCAATGACCGGGGACTTGAGACACTGATTCTGCGGGACTGCACCGCCGCCACCGAAACCCGGCACCGGGACGCCATATTCACCATGACAGAAATGCAGGGTGGGCTGTTCGGTGCTACGGCGACCTCCGGACAACTCCTTGAAGCCCTTTCAACCGTTTAACCAATTATGGAGCCATCAGCCATGACCACCACACTGAATTCCCGCCCTTATGTCTGGCCCTGGGACAACAACCTGGGCAAGACCAACACCGCCCTGATCATTATCGATATGCAGACAGACTTCTGCGGCAAGGGCGGCTATGTCGACACCATGGGCTATGACCTCTCCCTTACCCGGGCTCCCATAGATCCCATCGGTCGGCTTCTGACCCGATTCCGCGCCCTCGGCATGCCAGTGATCCATACCCGTGAGGGGCATCGCCCCGACCTCAGCGACCTGCCGGCCAACAAACGCTGGCGCTCCCGGCAGATTGGCGCCGGGATCGGCGACCCGGGCCCTTGTGGTCGCATTCTGGTTCGCGGCGAACCCGGTTGGGAAATCATTCCGGAACTGGCCCCCCTTGCAGGCGAACCGATCATCGACAAACCCGGCAAAGGCTCTTTTTATGCCACCGATCTGGACCTGATCCTCAAGACCCAGGGCATCCAGAACCTGGTTCTGACGGGAATCACCACCGATGTCTGCGTTCACACTACCATGCGCGATGCCAATGACAGGGGCTTCGAGTGTGTGCTGGTAGAAGACTGCTGCGGCGCGACAGATCCGGCGAATCACGACCATGCTATCAAGATGATCCAGATGCAGGGCGGCGTCTTCGGTGCCGTTACTGATTCCAGCAGCCTGCTACAACGACTGGAGGCATTATGAACGAACGTTTTACACCACCTGTAAGGCTCGACATTGATCATCTCCAGCACCTGTACAGCTCCGGAGACCTGACGCCCAGAGCACTGCTGGCGAAGCTCGACGACTATCAGACAGCTTTCCGCGACCGCAATATCTGGATTCACTACCTGACTCCGGAAGAGCGCGAACCCTTTCTGCAATTCCTTGATGGCAAATCACCGGAATCACTACCACTGTACGGTGTACCCTTTGCCATCAAGGACAATATCCACCTGAAGGGGATCCCTACTACGGTGGCGAACCGGCATGTGAACATTCTTCCGGAGGACAGCGCGTTCGTAGTCAGACAGTTATTGGCCGCCGGGGCCATCCCCGTGGGCAAGACCAACCTGGATCAGTTCGCTACCGGGCTCAACGGCACCCGCTCTGACTTCGGACCCTGTGGTAATGCCTTTGATGGGGACTGGGTCTCTGGCGGCTCTTCCGCTGGCTCCTCCGTAGCTGTGGCTCTGGGCCTGGCCAGCTTCTCCCTGGGCACCGATACAGCAGGCTCTGGTCGGGTGCCGGCTGCCCTCAATCATATAGCGGGTCTCAAACCCACTCTGGGCCGGCTGAGCGTTGAAGGCGTTGTACCCGCGTGCCAGACCCTTGATTGCGTATCAATCTTCGCCCGCACTACGATTCAGGCCAATCAAATTCTGACTCTGGCGGACAAGTACAACCCCGCCGATCCCTGGCAAAAAAAACGCCGCCCCCCCAACCGTCTGACCGGTCAAACATTTACTTTCGGTATACCCCCGGCCAGGCAACTCGCGCTGGAGGAATACCCGGAAGCGAAAGGGCTTTTCGAAGCCGTAATCGAACATCTCGAGGCCCTTGGCGGGAAAGCCGTGGAAATAGACTTTGGCCCTTTCTCCGAGGCTGCGGAGCTGCTCTATGATGGCCCCTGGGTTGCAGAGCGACAACTGGCTATCAGCGAACTCGTAGACAATCCTGCGATGATCAACCCTGTGGTCCGCGATATTGTGGCCAATGGCGACAAGCTTTCCGCCAGCGACGCATTTCGCGCCCAGTACCGGCTCGCAACACTGAAACAAGAGGCCGACCGTATCCTGGCAACGGTGGACACAATCCTTACACCCACCTGCCCCGGCCCCTGCACCATAGCCGACATGATCGCCGACCCGATAGCACTCAATGCCCGTCTCGGGGCGTTTACCA
>Ga0209345_10002701_pt1 | contig 19189 bp, 17 predicted proteins | sample Cruoilmetagenom7_FD_187294 | JGI IMG/M metagenome (GOLD analysis project Ga0209345, IMG submission 187294) | Oil polluted marine microbial communities from Coal Oil Point, Santa Barbara, California, USA - Sample 7 (SPAdes) (version 2) | ecosystem: Environmental > Aquatic > Marine > Oil seeps ... | reverse complement strand
CGGCTATCCTTTGCATCAGATCGTTTTTTCCCGCTCTGCCATTGGCATCCTATTGGGATTGGTGCTGGTCAAGCTCGAAGGCGGGTTTCACTTGCTCAAGACCCGCCAGCCGGGGCTGCAATTGTTGCGCGGACTGCTGATCGTGATCTCAAACATGTCGTTCTTTCTGGCCATAGCTGCCTTGCCCCTGGCCGAAGTGACAGCGCTGTTTTTCGCCGCTCCGCTTTTCATCACGCTGCTCTCAATCCCGATATTGGGCGAAAAGGTCGGCCCCTTGCGGATGGGGGCAGTCATCGTTGGCTTTATAGGCGTGGTCATCATGCAGCGTCCTTGGGCAAGCGGTGATGCACTGCAAGCTTCGCGGTTGGTGCTGTTTCTGCCGGTGCTCGCGGCGCTGACCTATGCGCTGAACCAACTGATGACTCGCAAACTAGGGGTCAGCACCAAAGCCTCGGTCCTTTCGGTCTATATTCAAGCGGTGTTTATCGTCGTGTCGCTGGGGTTCTACCTTGTCGCCGGTGATGGCCGCTTCGCGGATGCACAAAGCGGGGCATCGCTGGAGTTCTTGCTGCGCGCTTGGGTTTGGCCCGCGCAAGAAGATTACCTCGTGTTTCTGGGCATCGGCGTGAACGTCGCCCTGATCGGCTATTGCCTCAGTCAAGCCTACCGTTTGGGCGATGCAGCGACGGTGGCCCCCTTTGAATATATCGGTCTGCCGCTGGCCGTGTTCTGGGGGTTCGTGATCTTTGGCGACCTGCCGGTTTGGGAGGTCTGGGTTGGGATCGCGCTGATCCTCGCCTCTGGCCTATTTGTGTTTCTGCGCGAGCGGCAAAAGGCGCAGCGCATCACCCGTGCCCAAGGCGCCCGGCGGGCCTGACCCGCCGGGGCTGATTTTAATTAGCGACTTCGATCACGACCTTGCCTGTCGCCTTGCGGTCGCGCAGCAGCGCCAACGCCTCATTCGCCTGTTCTAGCGGCATGACGTTGCTGACATGGGGCTTCAGCTTGCCGTCCGCATACCACTTAATCAATTTGGCGAAACTGTCGGTCAGCACCGAGGGTTTAATCTTAGCATAGCCTCCCCAGTAAAGCCCGAGCACGCTTAGATTTTTGACCAGCAAAATATTTGCCGGGATTTGCGGCACCTCGCCGCTGGCAAAGCCCAGCGGGATCAGCCGCGCTTCGGGATTGCAGGCGCGCATGGCAGCCTTGAATTGGTCGCCACCGACAGGATCATAGACCACATCCGCGCCGCCCAACTCTTTGACCACCGCGCGAATGTCGTCTGTCTCGGAATCAATTAGATGGTCCGCTCCGGCGTCCTTGCACACTGCGAGCTTGTCCGCTCCGCGCGCCACGGCGATCACCTCGGCACCCATGAGCTTGCCCAGTTCCACCGCCGTCAGACCAATGCCCCCCGAGGCACCCAGCACCAGCAGCCGTTCCTCCGGTTGCAGCCGGGCCTTATAGTCGAGCGCCACATGGCTGGTGCCATAGGCAATCAAAAAAGCCGCCCCATCGACCGAGGTCATCGCATCCGGCAATGGCACGCAGACCGACGCGGGCACGGCTGCATATTCCGCCAGCCCGTTGAACCCGGTATAGGCCGCCACGCGCTGACCGACCTTAAGATCCGTAACCCCTTCACCGACGGCACTGATCGTACCGGCCAATTCCATCCCAAGGGTAAAGGGCAAAGTCGGCTTTTCTTGGTAGGTGCCCTTGATGATAAGCAAATCGCCAAAGTTCAGCCCACAGGTGTCGACCTGCACCAACACCTCGCCCTGTCCCGGAATCGGCATCTCAAGCTCTTGCAAGGTAAGCGGTTCGTCATAGGCGGTGACTTGCATGGCGCGCATTGGGCTGTCCTTTCGTGCTGCTTTGCGCCGAAAAGGCCAGAAGCGCGCGGGCTTGGCAAGAGCCTGATCTACGCGCCGCAGCGTCAGCCCTCGGGCAGGATCACCAGCCGGATTGCATAGGCTACGACCGCTAGCAGAGTTACACTAGCCAGCCAGATCAGCACGAACCACCCTGCCCGCCCAAACCACTTGCGCATCAGTGATACCCCTCTTCGGGATCAATCTTGCCGCGGAACACCCAATAGGCATAGGCCGTGTAGCTTAGGATTAGCGGGAGCAGCACCAGCGTGCCCACCAGCGCGAACATCAAGCTTTCATCCGGGGCGGCGGCCTCGGCGATGGTCAGGCTGGGCGGTACGATATGCGGGTAAAAACTGATCCCGATGCCGATGAACCCCAACACGAAAAGCGCCTGAGCACAGAGAAACGGTTGAATGTCGGCCTTGCGTTGCAAGCCGCGCAGCATGCCAAAGGCCGCCAGCGCCACCAGCAGCGGAACGATGCCGCTGAACAATGCAGTTGGCCACGCGAACCAACGCTCAAAATAAACCCCGTCTTTGAAGGGCGTCCACAGGCTGACAAGACCCATGAATACAAGCGTCGCCAGTGCCAGTGGCCATGCCAGACTGCGCATATGCCGCTGGATGCGGCCCTCCAATTTCATGTTCAGCCATGTCGCGCCTAGCAGCCCGTAGCCCGCCGTTACCGCCACGCCCGTCAGGATCGAGAAGGGCGTCAGCCAGTCCCACCAGCCACCCGCATAGGCGCGGCCTTCGATCTCAATCCCTTGTACCAGCGCACCAAGTGCGATGCCCTGACAGAACGTCGCCACCAGCGACCCGCCGAAAAAGGCCATGTCCCATAGCGGTTTCCACCGTTTGGTGCGCCAGCGATATTCAAAGGCGACACCGCGAAAGATCAGCCCCAGCAGCATCAGAATAATCGGCATGTATAGCGCAGGCATAACAATGGCATAGGCCAGCGGGAAAACAGCAAATAGCCCCCCGCCGCCCAGCACCAGCCATGTCTCATTGCCGTCCCAGATGGGCGCGACCGAGTTCATCATCACGTTGCGTTCGCCCTCGTCCTTGGTTAGCGGAAAGAGCAAGCCAACACCTAGATCGAAACCGTCGAGCACGACATAGATCAGCACGGCGCCCGCGATAATGCCTGCCCAGATGAATGAAAGTTCCAGTCCCAGCATCAGTTCTCCCCCGATTTGCCGCGCACGGCCACTTCTTCGCCCACGCTAAGCACTGGCCCATCGCGCTGCGCCTCGTCACGTTCGTCTTCGAGGACATGATCTAGAACGGGTTTGCGCATCATGACCAGAATGTACCAAGTGCCCGCCCCGAAGACGAAGAAATAGACCACGATAAAGGCGATCAGCGAAGCCGCCACCGCGGGTGCTGCCACAGGAGCGAGGCTGTCCGACGTGCGCAGCAAGCCATACACAGTGAACGGCTGCCGCCCGACCTCGGTCGTGATCCAGCCCGCCAGCACCGCGACAAAGCCAGTCGGCCCCATCAAAATCGCCAGTCGGTGCAGCATTGGCGTCGCATAAAGCCGCCCGCGCAGTCGCGCCCAAAGCGCCCAGAGCCCGAACCCAAGCATGGCAAAGCCAAGCGCAATCATGATGCGGAAGGACCAAAAGACAATCGCAACCGGCGGTTCGTCTTCGTCGGGGATCGTGTCCAGCCCGTCCAACGGAGCATTCAGATCGTGCTTGAGGATCAGCGACGACAATTTGGGAACCTCAAGGGCATAGTCGATGCGCTTTTCTTCCGCGTTCGGAATGCCGAAAAGGATCAGCGGTGCGCCGTCTGGATGGCTGTCGTAATGACCCTCCATCGCCATCACTTTGGCAGGCTGATGTTCAAGCGTATTAAGGCCATGCATATCGCCCGCGAATATCTGCAAGGGGGTCACCAGCACCAGCATCCACATCGCCATGGAGAACATCCGCCGCGCCGCTGCATTGGCGTGATCGCGCAGCAGGTGAAGCCCGCCGACCGCGCCAACAACTAGCGCGGTGGTCAGGTAGGCCGCCAGCACCATATGCACCAAACGGTAAGGGAAAGACGGGTTAAAGACGATCGCCCACCAATCCTCTGGCACGAACTGGCCCAGCTCGTTCATGCCGAAACCCGCAGGCGTCTGCATCCAAGAGTTCACCGACAGGATCCACGTGGCCGAGGCCAGCGTCCCAAGCGCCACCAGCGCGGTTGCAAACATATGCAGCCCGTCGCCGACCCGCTTGCGGCCAAACAGCATGATGCCCAGAAAACCCGCCTCAAGGAAAAACGCCGAGAGCACCTCATAGGCCATCAGCGGCCCCACCACCGGACCAGCCTTGTCGGAGAAAACCGACCAGTTGGTGCCAATCTGGTAGGACATCACAATGCCCGACACCACGCCCATGCCAAAGGCCACAGCAAAGATCTTTTTCCAATAGTTGAAGAGATCCAGATAGGTTTTATCCCGCTTCCACAGCCAAAGCGCGTTCAGCACTGCAAGGAAACTGGCCAACCCAATCGAAAAGGCCGGAAAGATGATGTGAAATGAAATCGTGAATGCAAATTGCACCCGCGCCAGAATTTCGGCGGTAAATCCGTCGAGCATAAGAAGCTCCGCGTGTTGTGTTGGGCGTTATATAGGTCTCTAGCAGCAATACGGCACATGTTAAATTGCCGCAGCCTGAATCAGGGGCTTTGATCCGCGAATACAACGGTCACGCGCAGCCCCGGACCGTTATCTGCCAGCTCCAACCGCGCGTCATGCAGCTTGGCAACGCCGTCGACCAGCGCCAATCCCAAACCGTGACCGGGAGTGCCACGGCTACGGTCCAAACGGGTGAGCCTTTGCAGCACGCGCTTTCTGTCTGCGGCTGGGATACCGGGGCCATCGTCTGCGACACTCAGGTGCACCTCGTTCCCGATCCGTTTCAAAGCGATGGTCACCTGCCCAGCTTCGCCGGAATGGCGCAGGGCGTTCTCAATCAGATTGGCGAGCATTTGCCCGATTAAGGTACGGTCCCCGGCAACTGTAACCGGCTCATCCGGCAAACTGCAAACCAGCGTTTTGCCCAGATCAGCGGCAGAGGGGTCAAACAATTCAGCCATTGTACGGCATAATTCAGCAAGATCGACCGGCGCGAAATGCGCGCGCGCGTCGCCACTTTCCACCTGCGCCAATTGCAGCAATGCCTGAAAAATGGCCCCCACCCCATCCAACTCGGCCCGCGCGCGATCCAACGGCGCGGCACGGTCGCCGCCCTCGGCCTCGGCCCGGGCTAAATCGTCGAGATGGACTGAAACGCGTTGGATGGGCGTCTTAAGGTCATGGGCGATATCAAGCGACACCTGCCGCAAGGCCGCCACTGAAGTTTCCTGCGCGCGGGCCATCTGGTTCACCGCTTCACCAATCCGCGACAGATCGTCAGACCATCTTGGCCCCGCCTGCACCCGAGCAGCCAAATCGCCCGTGGTGAGCCGGTCCAGCGTGTGACGGATCACTTCAACATGGCGCTTTGAGCGACGGGCGAGGATCAGTCCGCCGGAAAGCGCAATCAACACCGTCGGCAGAAGGCTCACCAATAGAATGTTCACAAAGACTTCGCGCAGGGCCGAGATTTCGGCCCGGCTCCGCGCGATGGTTAACAGGCCGCCATAGAGGGTGTCGGTCAGGGTCAAATAAACGCCGGTATATTCCGTCCGCGCCGCGCCCAATGAAACGATGTGATAGCCTTCATCGTCCCGCGCGATTGCGCCATTGCCATAGATCCGCCCATCGGGGCCAATATAGCTGAGGATTAGCCGATTGGGATCAGTCTCGCGCGATTCCGCTTCGACCAGACTGGCCACCGCGCCAGCACTAGGGGCGGCACGGAACCCCGCCATGTCTTGCGCCAAATCAGCGCGGATCGCTTGTTCAAAGGACCGCTGCGTCACCGCATAGCTGGCTGCAAGGCTAAGCAAGCTAACCGTCGCGAAAAGCAAAACCAGCAGCAGCGCCAGCCGCAAGGGCATAGAGCGCCATAGCCCTGCGAAGCGCGCTTTCACGCCTGAATCCTATAACCTGCGCCGCGCACGGTCTGGATCAATTCGCTGCCGAAGGGGCGGTCAACCTTAGCGCGCAGCCGGCTAACGTGGGTCTCAACAACATTTGTCATCGGGTCAAAGGAAATATCCCAAACCGCTTCTAGCAACATGGTGCGTGTCTGCACCCGTCCCTTGCGGCGCAGCAGATGCTCGAGCAAAGCGAATTCGCGCGGCAGCAGGTCGATTTCCTGTCCCGCTCGCGTCACACGGCGGCTGATCAAGTCCATCGTCAGGTCACCTGCCCGCAAGGTGGTTTCCTGCTCCAACGCCTGCGGACGTCGAGCCAGCGCGTTGACCCGTGCAGACAATTCGCCAAAGGCAAAGGGTTTGACCAGATAATCATCCGCCCCGGCATTCAGCCCATCGATCCGATCTTCCACAGCCCCCATCGCAGTAAGCAACAATACCGGCGTCGCATTGCCCGCCCCCCGCAGCGTTTTCAAAAGGGTTAGGCCGTCCAACTCTGGCAGCATCCGGTCAAGGATCAGCACGTCATATTGCCCGGTGGTCGCCTGCACCAGCCCGTCGCGGCCATCTGCGACCACATCCACCGCATGCCCCTCTTCGCGCAGGCCGCGCGCGATATAGGTGCTGGTGGTGGTATCGTCTTCGACAACAAGCAATTTCATGGTGGGTCTCACTTTGGCGTTTGGCTGAGATAGCGCAAATCGCCTCACACCGCAGCCCGCACGCCCATTTCTCACAAATTTGTATAGCCTGTGCGACGGCGCTGTAAAATGCATGCCCCAGATAGGGGGTCAGAAACACAGAATGACGATGCAAGGAGCATTCCATGAGCAAGACCCTTTCCAACGCCCCGCGCGCCGCAGTCCTTGCACTCAGCGCGGCCATTGCCACAACGCCGATGCTGGCGCTCGCCCCCTCTGCCGCGTTTGCCGTGCCTGCGGGCGGCTATGCCGATCTGGTCGAAGCCGTCTCGCCCGCCGTGGTCTTTATCGAGGTAACGGCCAAACAGGACGCTTCGCAAATTCAGCAGCAATTGCCCCCTGGCATGCCCGAAGAATTGCGCCGCCAGTTCGAGCAGATGCTGCCCGGCCAGAACGGCTCACCGATGCCCGCGCAAGGACTTGGGTCTGGCTTTATCATATCGGAGGACGGCCAGATCGTCACCAACCACCATGTCGTCGCCGGTGCTGACAAAGTGACTGTAAAGCTCGCTGATGGCCGCAGCTTTGATGCCGAGGTTGTTGGTAGTGATGCGATGACAGACATTGCTTTGCTCAAGGTAACGGCTGATGTTGAACTGCCCATGGTTAATTTCGGCACCTCCAAAACCCTGCGTGTGGGGGACGAGGTCGTGGCCGTTGGCAACCCCTTTGGTCTTGGTGGCACTGTGACCTCGGGCATCGTATCTGCCCTGTCGCGCGATATTCAGGCCGGTCCGTTCGACGACTTCATCCAGACCGACGCGGCAATTAACCGCGGCAACTCGGGCGGCCCTTTGTTTAACAATGCGGGCGAAGTTGTCGGCGTGAACACCGCGATCTTGTCGCCGGGCGGTGGTTCTGTCGGCATCGGGTTTTCCGTTCCCTCTGATCTGGTTCAGACCATTGTGGCCGATCTCTCCGACGACGGCGCGGTTGAGCGCGGTTGGCTAGGGGTGCAAATCCGCCCGATGACGCCTGAAATCGCCAATGTGCTCGGCTATGACGAGCCACGCGGCGCGGTGATTGAGGCAATCTCTCAAGACAGCCCAGCGGCCAAAGCAGGGCTTGAGCGCGGCGATATCATCCTGTCTTTCGGCGGGGAAGAAATCGACGACCTGCGCGATCTGACCCGCGCTGTGGCCACCACGTCACCCGAGGCAGAGGCAAAGGTCGTGGTGCTCCGCAAAGGCACTGAAAAGACGCTCGACGTGACCGTAGGCACCTTGGAAGCCGAGCCAGCATAACCAGCCATTTTCCGGTGGATCTCCTGCCGCCGGAAAACCCCGCCCCCTTCCCTGTTCAGGGGCGGCTTGCCCCGGTGGTCCCCAGCCGCCGGGGTTTCTTCGTTGCTTACGGTCCGCGAGGCTTACCCGTTGCTTATTGGCTCATCCGAACTGCTGGTCAGGTGAAAGCGTACCAAATCCGCAACTGAACCTGCCTCCAGCTTGCGCATGACGCGGGCGCGGTGGACCTCAACCGTCTTGACCGAAATGTCCATCTCGGCGCCAATTTCCCGGTTCGACTTTCCAGCCACCACATGTTCAAAAACGCGATGCTCTTGCGGGGTGAGCCGGGTCAGTATCTGCGCGCTTTCTTGGGCTGCCGCAGTGGACTGGCGGCGCGCCGCATCGGCCAACAAGGCCGCGTTGATCAAGTCAAGCATGTGCTGATTGCTGAAAGGCTTTTCGATAAAATCGACAGCGCCCGCTTTCATCGCCTTTACCGCCGTGGACACATCGCCGAATGCCGTCATCAGGATAATCGGCATTTCGATCTGCCGCGCGATCAAGGCCTTTTGCAGTTCCAGCCCGCTCATGCCTGGCATGCGCACATCACTGACCAAACAGCAGATGCCCGCGTCCTCATAAGCGTCAAGAAACTCCCCCGCCCCGCCAAAGGCGACGGTTTTCAATCCCACCGATCCCAGCAGCCAAACCAAGGACTCACGCACTGCCGCGTCATCATCCACTACATATACGATCGCGTTTTCGATCATCTTACTCCTGCACAACGAGCGGAAGGCGCACTGTCATACAGGCACCTTGCTCGTCTGATTTCGTTACCTGAATAGTCCCGCCATGGGATTCAGCAATTGTTTCACAGATCGCCAGCCCCACGCCCAACCCTTTGGCTTTAGTCGATCTAAAGGCGGTAAACGCCTTTTCGACGGGCATGTCTTCGGCAAAGCCCAGCCCGCCGTCACAGACATCAACCACGATATCTTCGTCTTCGCAGCGGGCCGTCAGCGTTACGACAGCTTCGGGCCGTCCTGACTCGCGGCAGGCGTCGATCCCGTTTTTGATTAGGTTGAGCAACAACTGCTCAATCTCAATGCGCGCGCAATGAAGCGGGGTGCCATCGCAGAGGTCTTCGATCACCACACCCACGCCGGTGGCCGCGCTTTCGGGTTGGATCAACAACTGCACGGACCGCAAAAGTTCATCAAAGGGCACCGTGACATGATCCGCCGCGTCGCTGTGCAAGTAGTTCGACATTGAACGCAAGATGGCGCTGGCCCGCTCAGACTGGCTTTGCATATTGCTGAGCACCGAAATCATATCATCACGCTCCAACTGGTCATTCTTGGCCCGCAGCACACAGCCGGCGGCAAAGTTGTGGATCGCGGCTAAGGGCTGGTTCAACTCATGCGCAATGGCGGCGGTCATCTGCCCCAGTGTTTCACGACGGTTGAGCAGTTGCAGCGCAGCTTCATGGCGGTGCAGGCGCTCTTCTCGCGCAACTTTTTCAGTGATATCGGCCGCAATTGTCAGCAATCCCCCCGCAGCCAGGGGGTAATCCGTCATTTCCAACCAACGGCCATCAGTGGCCTGCGCGCGAAAGAACTGAGCTGGGTTATTGCGTCGGCTGCGCCGCCGCTCGGCCCATTGAGCCTGCCGCTCGACCCCGCCCTTAAGTTGCCCAGACTGGGTAACATGTTCGAGCAATTCCTCGAAATGACGGCCAATCAGGTCGCCGTCTTCCATATCTGAATAGTTGGCGCGGTATTCGTCATTACAATAGACCAAACGGTCCTCATCATCGAACAGCGCCACCATTGTCGAAATGTTCTTGAACGCCAGCGCTAACGCTTCCAACGCGCCTTGCCGCTCGGTCTGTGCCGCCACGATCTCGGTCATCTCAAAACAAGTGCCCCGGTAGCCGGCCAAAGCACCAGTGCTGTCGAAAAAGGGTTTGCCAGACATGTCGATCTGCCGATGCTTGCCCTCATCCAGCGCCACCAACAGTCGCAGATCGCGAAACGGGGATTGCGTGGCGAGCCGTTGTTGTAGCAGGTCATAATCCCCAAGGTCGCGGACGATATTTGCCTCGGCAAAAGTGCTGCCCAGTTCAAAGAACGGATTGGCCTCAGCAGTCTGCCGTCCGCCGCCTGACAGAAAAGTGAAACGCCGGCTCACGTCCATTTCCCAGACCCAATCCGTCGCGCTATCGGCAAAATCGCGGAAGCGGGTTTCACTCTCGACCAATTCGTCAAGAACGCGCTGCTGGTCGGTTACATCCTGTATTGCGGCCAGCAGTCGGACATCGCTGCCATTCTCAATTCGGCGCATTGAGGATCGCAATTCGATCTGCCGCCCATCTGCAGACAGGAATTTGAGGTTTTCAATCACATCCCGTGGCCGACGCCCTGCCATTTGCAGATTGTGGCTGATCTTGGCCCGGCTTCGCGGTTCAACAAAGCGCTGGCCCTGCTGCCACATTTCACGCAGCGTCTGCGCATCCCGACCCAATAGCGTCTCGACCTCGGACGACAGATCAACAAGAGCGCCCGCACCGTCCCATTCGAGATAACCCACACCTGCCACCTCAGCCACGAGCGCATGTTTTGCCGCGCTGATCTCTGCCTCGTGCGCGGCATCTTGAGGAGCGGACCGGTCCATGACCATGACCAACACACCCACAACCTGCCCCCGATCCGACAGGGGCTGATAAACGGCTGATCCTTCGGTACGTTTGAGGAGCGGGTCGGAAAAGTTGAACAGCCATGTGACCTGTTCACCGGATAACGCCTTTACTACGTTTGCTTTAATCTCTGGCAAAAGCTCGGCGCGGATAATGTCAGACAGATGCTGCCCCAATATCGCAGATCGCTCCTGCCCCGCCGCTTCGCAATAGGCATCGTTGACAAAACTATAACGAAGGTCCGGCGTCAGGAAAGCAGCCTGCACCGGCAGGCTGTTCAAAAGATTTGGCAGTTGGTTGTTCGAGTCGGCCACTGGATCAATGATTTGCCCCAGCCGCCGATACCGGTAAATCCGCATCGCAAGGGCTGCCAGCACCGCCACCAGAGTGATCGCAAGCACCAGCTCCGCTGGATGTTCGTAAAGCTGGCCACTGCCAGACGACCAGTCGGACGCGATAATGATAGCCTGAAGCAACAGCACAGCCGCCCCGGCAAAGATACCGTAGCGGTTCACCGGATCGCCCGTCTGCCGCACAATCACGGCACATGAAATGACAACACCACACAGCGCAATCAGCGCGAATGCCGCGACCAAACTCATCCTTCACCTCTGCTTTCCCAGCTGAATTACGGTCATTTTGGGCGGCTTGTCTATTGGGGGAAACCCTGATCCCTTCCACTTAAACAGCAGGGCAAAAGACCGCCTAATGCCCCGTATATAAAAAAACCGGATCAAAAATCTGCGCGGTTTCAGCTTGTTGCTCTCAGCTGTGCGGGTATTCCCTGACGGCCTGAGGGCAAAGCCCAATGGCCCGGTTCATACAGGTTTTGTAAGTTAGTCGTCGGTCACCCTACAACCGCCCCTTTATTCAGCAGAACGCGGAACCCCAATCAGTGAATGACGAGACAGATCACGGCAGCAAAACGCCTGCCAAAGCATCTTCGCATGGCCCTTCAGAAGAAGAGTTGATGGAGATTCGTGCCCTCTATGCCCAAGCGGATGCGATGGCTCAGGACATGCCACCTGCCGCTAAGCCCCGCGACGGTTCGGAAGTAGATAACACCGACCAGCATGAGCAGCTTCACGACAGCGACAAAGATACCTCCATGCCCGCGTTTTCCGTGGTTGGTAAAGACCGCGAGCCTGAACAAGGCGACCCACGCTAAGGCGCGGACGGTTACTTCCGGCTATTGGACACGACATGATCACTGTCGATCCCGCCCAGTGAATGGAACAGCCCGCTGGTGTTGCTGACCCCGAATTTCTTGAGCAGTTTGGCGCGATAGACCTCGACCGTGCGGTGCGAAATATCGAGGTTGATAGCGATTTCCTTGCTGGTCAGCCCATCCGCCAAATGGCTGAGAATTTCCCGTTCGCGGCGGGTAAGCGGCAGATAGGGACGTTCCGCAGACAGATCGGCAAAGCTCCAGACCGCTCGCTCCAACGGGTGGTCAGGGGTAAAGGAATGCCCTCGTACGCGGCACCAAAACAGGCTGCCGTCCTGCCGCGCCATGATGCGTTCATCCCAATAGGTGTTCGTCTCGCGCAACTGAGAGACACCGCGGTCGCGAATGTTCGCAAACTCTTCGTCCGTTGGATAGAGCATCGAAAACAACTGATCACGCAGATCGTCGCGCGCGTAGCCGAACATCTGCGCAAACGCATTGTTGCAGTCGCGGATTAGCCGGTTTTGCGTGACCACCAAACCAATCGGCGCATGCACGAAAGCAAGTTCGGCAAATCGCCCGTCGCGAAAGCAATCTTCGGTACGTATTTCCACCATCTTGCCCCGTTTGGTTTATTCTCGGATGCTGAAATTCTAAGCTAGACGACGGGTTTGTGCGGCGCAACAGCGGCCACCACCCGTCAAGGGAGGATACCATGAAGACACTCACGCGGATCGCCGCCGTGACGGCAAGTGTTGCGACATTTGCCAGCGCGGCTTGGGCCGAAGACCCGATCAAGATCGCTCTTGTGCACGGGCTCTCGGGCAGCAGTTTCGAAGCCTTCTCCAAACAGGCACAGACCGGTTTTGAGCTCGGCATCGAATATGCCACCGACGGGACCAACACCGTTAAGGGCCACAAGATTGAACTGATCATCAAGGACACGCAGTTCAAACCCGACGTGGCCCGCGCCGTTTTGGCCGAAGCTTATGGCGACGACGAGGTGCTGATGGCCATCGGCTCGACCTCATCTGGCGTAGCCAAGGGCATGCTGCCTATCGCCGAGGAATATGAGAAAATCCTGATCGTGGAGCCTGCGGTGGCCGACAGCCTCACCGGGCCGGACAGCAACCGCTATGTCTTCAAGACCTCGCGCAACTCCTCGATGGACATGCAGGCGCAGGCCTTGGCGTTGCAGCCCGATGAGAACCTCTTTGTCGCGACCATCGCCGAAGACTACGCCTTTGGCCATGACGGGATCGACGCCTTCAAAGCCGCGCTCGACGGCACCGGTGCCACCGTAGTGACCGAGGAATTCGTCCCCCAAGGCACCGCCGATTTTACCGCCGCGGCTGAGCGCATGTTCAACGCGCTGAAAGACAAAGACGGCCGCAAGGTGATCCTCGTCTATATCGCGGGCGGTGGCGATGCGCCGGGCAAAATCCAAGCGCTGGACCCTTCGCGCCACGGTATCGAGATTTCCATGGGCGGGCATATCCTGCCGGTGCTGCCGACTTACAAGCGTTTCCCCGGCATGGAGGGCGCGGTCTATTACTACTATGAAGCCTACGACAACCCGGTGAACGACTGGCTGGTCAAGACGCACCAAGAGCGTTTCGACGGCCCGCCTGACTTCTTCACCGCCGGTGGCATGTCGGCGGCGCTGGCAGCAGTCAAAGCCATTGAGACAGCCGACAGCCTTGAGACGGAAGACCTGATCGCCGCGATGGAAGGCATGTCTTGGGAGACCCCCAAAGGCACCATGACCTTCCGCCCCGAAGACCATCAAGCGCTGCAATCCATGGTGCACTTCAAAATCCGCGTCGATGAGGCCGTCGATTGGGCGATCCCCGATCTGGTGCGCATCATCGAAGCGGACGAGATGGACATCCCCATCGGTCGCACCAACGACTGACATCAGATAAGCTGGCCTGCCACACCCACCGCCTGCGGTGGGCCAGCCCTTCTGTGTCTTTCTCCGCGCCAAATTCAGCGCCAAAGGTTTCAAATCATGCCTACGCCATCGCTCATCACGCGCGATCTGACCATTCGTTTTGGCGGTCACGTCGCCGTCAATCAGGTCTCCTGCGCCTTCCACCCCGGTGAACTCACCGTGATCGTGGGGCCGAACGGGGCCGGTAAGACCACCTATTTCAACCTGATCTCCGGCCAGCTCACCGCGACCTCGGGACAGGTGCTCAAGGGCGAGGTCGACCTGACCCGCATGGCCCCCTCGGCGCGCGCGCGCCAAGGTGTGGGCCGCGCCTTTCAGCTGACCAACCTCTTTCCGCAACTTACCGTGTTGGAGAACATCCGTCTTGCCGTGCAAGCCCGCGAAGGCGACGGCTGGCGCCTGCTGCGCCCGGTGCGCCGCTTTACCAAACTTACCCAAGACGCCGAACACTACCTCGAAGCGACCCGCCTCTCGCGCGTCGCCCATCTGCCCGCCGCCGCCCTGCCCCATGGCGACCAGCGCAAGCTGGAGGTGGCGCTGCTGATGGCGATGGAGCCGGATATCTACATGTTCGACGAGCCCACCGCCGGCATGTCGCTGGACCACGCGCCAGACGTGCTGGAGCTGATCGCGCAGATCAAATCCGACCCGAGCAAGACCGTCCTGCTGGTCGAACACAAGATGGACGTGGTCCGCGCCCTCGCGGATCGGATCATCGTGCTGCACAACGGCGAACTGCTCGCCGACGGCGCGCCCGCCGAGGTCATGGACAGCCAGATCGTGCGCGACGTCTACCTCGGCACCGCGACGGAGGAGACCGCATGAGCCTGCTGACCCTCGACCATATGAAAACCGACATCGGCCAATATGCGGTGCTGCATGACGTGAGCATCGAAGTGCCCGAGGGGGGCGTCTTTGTCCTTCTGGGCCGCAATGGCGCGGGCAAGACCACAACGCTGCGCTCGATCATGGGGCTGTGGAAACCCAGCCCCGGCACGGTGCGCTTTGACGGTACTGATCTCACCGGCCTGCACACCGCCGATATCGCCCGACGCGGCATCGCTTATGTGCCCGAGAACATGGGCATTTTCGGCAATTTGACGGTCGAAGAAAACCTGATCCTTGCAACGGATAAAGGCCGCTTTGACCAAACACGCCTCAAACGCATCACCACGCTCTTCCCGGCCTTGGAACGGTTCTGGACCAAACAGGCGTGGTCCCTTTCCGGCGGACAGAAGCAGATGCTCTCCGTCGCCCGCGCCATTGTCGAGCCGCGCCGATTGATCCTGATAGACGAGCCGACCAAGGGCCTCGCCCCCGCCATTGTCGCGGCCATGGCCGAGGCCTTCACCGAGATTTCACGTGAAGCAACGCTGCTGCTTGTCGAGCAGAACTTCCACTTCGCCCGCAGCATCGGACGCGACATGGCAGTGATCGACGATGGCCGGGTCGTACACAGCAGCAGCATGGCGGATTTTGCCGCCGACAAACCATTGCAAGACCGGCTGTTAGGCCTGTCGTGATGAGGAAGAACATGGACCGCATTTCAGATATTATGGGACGCTTTGGCGGGGTCTACCTGCTACCGCTGATCCTTGCCGCACTGGCCTTTGTGCTGATCGGCGCGCCCTCGTCTTGGGCGACGCTGACGGTTGCGGGGCTGGCGATGGGGATGATGGTGTTTCTCATGGCCTCGGGGCTGAGCCTGATCTTTGGGCTGATGGATGTGCTGAACTTTGGCCATTCGGCCTTTGTCAGCTTTGGCGCTTTTGTCGCCGCCTCGGTGCTCGCGGCCCTTAGCGGTTGGCTGGGCGCCGACAACGTGCTGCTCAACGTCGCGGCCCTGAGCCTCGCGATCATCGCCGCCATGTCCTTTGGCCTCGCCGCCGGGTGGTTTTTCGAGACGGTCATCATCCGCCCGGTTTACCACGACCACCTGCGGCAAATCCTGATCACCATGGGCGCGCTCATTGTGTCTGAGCAAATCATCCTTGCGGTCTGGGGCGGTACGCCGATCACCGTGCTGCGGCCCCAATTCCTCGAAGGCGCGTGGATCATTGGCGATGTGAGCATCGAGATTTATCGCATCTTCGCCTTCGGCCTCGGCCTCGCGGCCTTCATCGGCCTTTACCTCGTGCTGAACCGCACCCGCCTCGGCCTCTTGGTCCGTGCCGGAGTGGAAAACCGCGAGATGGTGGAGGCTCTGGGCTTTCGCATTGACCGGCTGTTCATCGGGGTCTTCATGGTCGGCTCGGCCCTTGCTGCGGTCGGCGGTGCAATGTGGGCGGGGTATGAGACGCTGATTACCCCTGCGCTTGGGGGCGAGATGATGATCGTGGTTTTCATCGTCGTCATCATCGGCGGGCTTGGCTCCATCGAAGGCACGCTATTGGGCGCGCTGCTGGTCGGGCTGACAGCGAATTACGTGGGCTTTCTGGCGCCGAAACTGGCGCTGGCAAGCAATATGATCCTGATGACGGCAATCCTGCTGTGGCGGCCCAATGGCCTGCGCCCGGCGGTGAAGTGAGATGACCATGCAAAGCAAATCGACCTATGGCACCATCGCCGTCAAAACCGCCGTGCTGGTGATCGTCGCCCTGCTGCTGTTCGCGCCATTCCTTTTTCAGGATGTGCGCGCGCTGGAGGTCGCCGCCCGCATCTGTATCTTCATCGTGCTGGTCGCCAGCTACGACCTGCTCATTGGCTACACCGGCATCGTCAGCTTTGCCCATACGATGTTCTTTGGCTTCGGCGCCTACGGTGCCGCCATTGCCCTGCGCCAGATGGGGCCGGGCTGGGATGCTGTCCTGCTGGGCGGACTGGCAGGGGTGCTGGTCTCGCTTGTTGTCGCCACGGCGGTGGGGCTGCTGAGCCTGCGTGTGAAGGCGATCTTCTTTGCCATGATTACACTGGCGACGGCTTCGGTCGCACTGGTGCTGGCCTCGCAACTGTCGCAGTTCACCGGGGGCGAAGACGGCATCACCTACCGCGCGCCGGACCTGTTCAAGACCGCGACCAAGCTGATGGTGGACGAGGACGGCAAGGTGGTGCGCCTCTTTGGCGTGAAACTGAACGGCAAGCTCGCGGCCTACTACTTCGTTTTCTTCACCTCGCTCGCCCTGTTCCTGCTGATGCTGCGGGTCGTGGCGGCACCGCTCGGCTCCGTCCTTAAAGCGATCCGCGAGAATGAGGCGCGGGCCGAGGCGATCGGCTACCGGGTCGTAGCCTATCGCACCTTCGTCTTCTGCCTCTCGGCCGCTGTCGCCTCGCTGGCCGGTACGGTCTATGCGATCTGGCTGAAATACACCGGGCCGGACACCACGCTCAGCTTTGCGATCATGATCGACATCCTGCTGATGGTGGTGATCGGCGGCATGGGCACGATGTGGGGCGCGGTTGTGGGCGCGGTGTTGATGGTCATGGCGCAATACTACCTGCGCGACCTTATGGGGGCTGCGGCTGAGGCGACGGCCAATATCCCCCTCCTCCCGGAACTGCTCAACCCTGACCGCTGGCTGTTCTGGCTCGGCATCATCTTTATCTTGCTGGTCTACTTTTTTCCGCGCGGGATCACTGGCACCATCATGCAAAAGGGTGCGCGCTGATGACATCCCCACGTTTTCGCTTTGTCCCCGTCATGGATCATGAGGTGCATGTCACTGAATGGGGCGATCCGGCCAACCCCGCGCTGATCATGTCGCATGGGCTGGCCCGCACCGGGCGGGACTTTGACGAGCTGGCGGCGGCGCTGTCTGACCAGCTCCATGTGCTCTGCCCTGACATGATTGGACGCGGGCTGTCCTCTTGGTCCCAAAACCCGGAGGCAGAATACGCCGTCGAATACTACGCTGGGATCGCGACCGACCTGATGGATTACTATCAGATCGAGCGTGCCACATGGCTGGGCACGTCACTGGGCGGCATGATTGGGATGCGCATTGCGTCGGGCCATGATGCGGACCGGATTGAGGCGCTTATCATCAATGACATCAGCCCCGAGCTTCCTACCCCTGCCGTATCGCGCATCTTGTCCTACGTTGGCCAACTGCCAAGCTTTTCCAGCTTTACAGAGGGGGAGGCTTGGCTGCGCGAGACCTATGCGCCTTTCGGCTCGGCGGAGGACGCCTATTGGCACCGTATGGCACGCGCATCACTTCGGAGGCGGGGCGATGGGCGGCTGACCCTGCACTACGATCCACAGATCACCGTGCAATTCACCGCCTCCGCCCATGAACTGTCAACTTGGGACCGCTGGGCGCGCATCACGGCCCCGACCCATCTGTTACGCGGCGCGCGCTCTGACTTACTCCTGCCTGCGGCTGCCGCGCGAATGACGGAAACTGGCCCCTGCCCCAACTTGAGCGAAATGGCAGACTGCGGGCATGCGCCAAGCCTTTCCCGACCGGCTGACATCGCACTTTTGCGCCAGATATTGACGGATTTGCGGCGATAAGACCTAAAGCTCCTACGCTTTGTGGCGAGATTTGGCATAATTGCCGCCACCAACAGGGCATTTACATGCGAAGGGCCCTTTCCCCTTGCGTCAACTCTTTGCAAATGCACTTTTTAACGCAATGACGCCCTTGCCTATCGTGCAAAACCGGGCGCGGCTGAGAGGGCAAGACGTGACTGAGGCAGACAACAATGGATTGACAGGTCTCGTGCCGCAGAGTGTGAAACGTGTTTTCGTACTACTGCTGCTCGGCGGCGCCATTCTCGGCGTCGGGCACCGTTTCGAAAGCCTTTCTTATCAAGCCTACCTCCAAGATCTTAAACTTGAAGCAGCCCGAGAGCTTATCGAAGTTCGCGAGCGCATTCGGACCGACATTTTCTCCCAGATCCTTAAGCTGCGTGAGCTGTCTACGGTCATCGGCGAAAACCCACAGATCACCCAAGCCGACTTCAGCGCCCGTGCGGCTGAATTCTCAGAGCGCAATCCTGATGTCATAAACCTTGCAGTGGCATCTGACCTCGTCGTCAGGATCGTCCACCCCCTTGAAGGGAACGAGTCTGTGTTGGGCTTGGACTATCGCGAGAACCCGGAGCAATTGCCAAAAGTGCTGCAGGCGATGAGAAGTGGCGAAGGGCTGATCACCGGGCCCGTGAACCTCGTACAAGGGGGCCGCGGGCTAATCCTGCGCCAACCAATCAACTATGCGGCCGAAGACGGCTTTGACGCAAAACCCGAAGCTGAGGGATTGCTGTCGATGGTGATCGAGTACGACCGATTTGTTGAGCGCCTAAAGATTGCCGAAGTCGAAGAAAAATACGATCTGGTCATCCGCGAACTGGATACCGACGGAGAAGTTGAACAGGTTATCCTAGGCGATCCAGATATTGTTTTGATTGACCCGATCGAACTTGATTTCAACTTTGCATTTGGCCTGTGGGAATTAGCCGCCACACCCAAAGGCGGTTGGCCTGAACACCGGCCCGAATTCCAGCTTTTTTGGGTTCTTCGTTTAATCGCGGCAGCCGCGGTGATGACCTTTGCCTCTTATGTTATGCGCCTGAACAGA
>Ga0209345_10002700_pt1 | contig 19191 bp, 29 predicted proteins | sample Cruoilmetagenom7_FD_187294 | JGI IMG/M metagenome (GOLD analysis project Ga0209345, IMG submission 187294) | Oil polluted marine microbial communities from Coal Oil Point, Santa Barbara, California, USA - Sample 7 (SPAdes) (version 2) | ecosystem: Environmental > Aquatic > Marine > Oil seeps ... | reverse complement strand
TTTCCATCTCAATATCAAGTTTACTCCCTTTGTCAAGAGTCGCAATATGCAGGTTCGGATTAAGAACCTCAGTTCCGGCATCCGTCACAACATCAGCACCTTTAACTTCTCCCCCGCCTTCTGCAGCAATTCTCGCAGTTCTCGGAGAATCACCCTCAATTCTAATTATCAATTGTTTCAGATTAAGGATAATATCAGCACAATCTTCCTTAACTCCAGGAATCGCAGAGAATTCATGCAGCGCACCATCAATCCGAACAGAGACTACAGCTCCGCCTTTAAGGGAAGACAGCAGAACCCTTCGAAGTGAATTTCCTATCGTAACACCATAACCGCGCTCAAGCGGTTCTATTACAAACTTCCCGTATGTTCCAGTAAGTGTACCTTCATCACACTTGACTTCGCGTGGCATTTCAAGCCCTTTCCATTTTGGGCTCATTTATCTCCTCCTCTACTTTGAATAAAGCTCTACAATCAACTGTTCCTGGACAGGCGGCATTTCCTCACGGGTCGGAAACCTCACTACCTTCCCTTTCAACTTCTTTTCACCGAGCTCAAACCATGCAGGTTTTTCCCTCTCCTCAGCTGCTTCGATTCCCGCCTTAATAATTTCCAGTTCATGATTCTTGGGCTCAATTGCATCTTCGAGTTTAACCAAATATGATGGAATGTCCACTTTTTTCCCATTCACAAGAATATGCCCATGTCTCACGAGTTGTCTTGCCTGAGACCTGCTGACAGCAAATCCGAGCCTGAAAACAACGTTGTCAAGGCGTCTCTCGAGCAATTGCAGGAGATTGATGCCTGTAACCCCTTTCATGTGCTCAGCCCTCGTAAAATAGAGTTTGAACTGTTTCTCCATAAGACCGTAGATACGCCGAGTCTTCTGTTTCTCTCTCAACCTGAGTCCATATACAGAAAGCTTACGAACAAACCGGGTTTTTTCCCCCGGGGGATAGTTTTTCACCGATAAAGGGCACTTTCCCATGGAGCATTTCTTCCCCTTAAGGAAAAGCTTCTCTTTCTCCCTTCTACACAACCTGCAAACAGCACCCGTATACCTACCCATGCTTCCATTCCCCCCATTTGCTTCTTTCGTTCAGCATTCTTATACTCTCCTTCTCTTCGGAGGACGACATCCGTTATGTGGGATCGGTGTAACATCCTTTATCATCGTTATCCCCAAACCTGCGGCTTGAAGTGATCTTATTGCTGCTTCCCTCCCGGCACCCGGTCCTTTAACATACACGTCCACCTGCCTCATCCCGTACTCTTTTGCAGCTTGAGCAGATGTTCGCGCAGCGATTTGCGCCGCAAAAGGAGTGCTTTTTCTCGAGCCCTTGAATCCTACCCCTCCGGCACTTGCCCAGCAAAGAGTTTTTCCGGTCATATCGGTTATTGTAATTATCGTATTATTAAACGTAGCTTTTACGTGCGCAATCCCTCTTGGGACTTCTACGGTAATCTTCTTTTTCTTGACCCGCGTCCCTCTCTTCTTTCTGGGCTTTGGCATTTAAATTCTCCTCCCTTCAAATGTGGAATTTACTCTTCCGCCCGGCAAAAACCTCAAGCTGATTCCACATCCTGCCTCCGTGCATTCCGTTCCAGACTATTTCTGTCCAGGCAAAACTAATCTTTTCTTTCTTACTCCTACTGCTTTTTTGGGCCCTTTTCTCGTCCTGGCATTAGTCTTGGTCCTCTGCCCCCGAACAGGCATCCCTTTCCTATGTCTAATCCCGCGGTAACTGCTTATGTCCATTAACCTTCTTATGCTCATCTCTACTTCACGCCGCAGGTCCCCTTCCACTTCATAGTCAGAACGTATTATCGAAGTTATCCTGCTAACTTCATCTTCCGTGAGGTCCTTTACACGAGTATCCGGTTCTATCTTAGCCGACTCAAGTATTTTGCGGGATGCAGTCGGACCGATACCATAAATATATGTAAGGCCCACTTCTACTCTTTTCCCTTTTGGAAGATCTACTCCAACAATCCTTGCCATCCTACCTCCTCAAACGCGTAATACAAACCCCGGAATGCGAAGCTGACAAATAGTCCCGCAGTCCCTGCCGGAGTTCGGACAAGTCATCCCTGTCTCTGTTTATGCCGCGGGTTACGGCAGATAACCCGCACGATTCCCCTGCGCTTTATTATCCTGCACTTCTCACACATTAATTTTACCGAACTACGGACTTTCATTACCCCTCACTTTATTCGGTATAACCAGATGCTTTCCTGCTTTACAAGAGAAACTGGTTTTCAATTCCTTTACCTATACCTATAAGTTATCCTGCCTCTTGCCAAATCATACGGAGAAAGCTCTACAGCCACTTTGTCTCCCGGCAGAATGCGAATATAATGCATCCGCATTTTCCCTGAAATGTGAGCAAGAACCTTATGTCCGTTATCCAACTCAACATGGAACATTGTATTCGGCAGAAGTTCCGTAACTTTACCTTCCACCTTTATCAGTTCTTCTTTACCCATAACCTCGTATCTCGTGCGGGCTTGATGAATCAAGCCCCTACAAAAAATTCCAAATTCCTAATTTTTAATTCTCAATTCACAAGATACGGCTTTAATATGGCAGCTATTCTTTTGAACATCACATCCGGATCCTGTTGCCCTGCATCTATAGATTCAAGTATTCCTTTGTCACGGTAATAATCAATCAGCCCTGCAGTTTCTTCCTCATAAGCTTTTAACCGAACCTTTATTGCTTCATCCCTGTCATCTTTACGCCGGTACAACTCCCCGCCGCATGCATCACATACCCCGGATTTCTTCGGGGGGATGTTCTTTACATGATAGATAGCACCGCAGTCACGACACTGCCTTCTTCCTGAAAGACGTCCTATTAACACTTCAACGGGGGCTTCAAAATTCAGAACCATATCGAGCGGAACACCTTTATCAGCAAGAATCCCCTCAAGAGCTTCAGCCTGTCTCTCAGTTCTGGGAAATCCATCAAGAACGAATCCTTCTCCGCATTCCATCACTTTCTCCCTGAGAATACCTATCACCACATTATCAGGAACAAGTTTACCCGCATTCATGTATTCGGAAGCATCCTTCCCGAGTTTTCCGCCTTTACTCACGGCTTCCCTTAGCATGTCCCCCGTAGAAAGATGCGGAACATTACACTCCGATTTAATCATCTTTGCCAGCGTTCCCTTGCCAACACCAGGAGCTCCAAGTAATGCCAGTCTAACGCCGCCCACGTATTTTCCCCTTTTTCATAAAACCGTCATAATGGCGCATGAGAAGTTGAGATTCCACCTGTCTTACCGTATCAAGCACAACACCAACAACAATAATTGTTCCAGTCCCCCCGCAGAAGCTTGCCACCAAAGGATCAATCCTGAAACCGCTGCTGATCAATGTCGGGATGATAGCAATAAAAGCAAGCCCTATGGCTCCCGCTATGGTAATCCTGTTCATAATCCTGTAAAAATAATCCGAGGTTGACTTCCCGGGACGAATTCCGGGAATAAAACTTCCGTACTTCTTCATATTATCAGCAATCGTAACAGGGTTAAAAGTCATAGCGGTATAAAAATAGCAGAAACCCACTATGAGTATTACGTATAAGGCGTTGTACAAGAATGTTCCAGGATTCAGCAAAGCCCCTATATTCTGCAAAAATTCGCTGTTAGAAAACTGAGTCAACGTAGCAGGGAACATCAAGATGGATGCCGCAAAGATAACGGGAATCATTCCTGCATGATTCACACGCAACGGGATGTAACTTGACTGTTGACTGTAGACTTTTCTCCCGACAATTCTTTTGGCATGCTGGACAGGGATTCTCCTCTGTGCCTGGGTAAGAATTACCACCCCCGCAGTCATCACAACAGCAACTGCCCCCAGAAAAATAGCCATAAAAGGCTTTATCTGTCCAAGCCGCAACAGTTCCAAAGCTTTCAGGAATGCAACAGGCATACGGGAAATAATATTAGCAGTGATTATCAGCGAAATCCCATTACCTATCCCGTGGTCAGTAATCTGCTCACCTAACCACATTACGAATATTGTGCCGGCTGTCAAAGTGATAATGGTCATTATCCTGAAATGCCATCCGGGGCTCAAAACAATGACAGCACCACCAAAAGAGTCCGGATTTTCCAGCCACTTGCTTATCATAAACGCCTGGAAAATACAGATAAAAACGGTTGAATATCTTGTATACTGCTGGATTTTTCTTCTCCCTGCTTCTCCTTCTTTTGCAAGCTGCTCAAGAGCAGGGACGACTGCCGTAAGCAGCTGAAATATAATAGACGCGCTGATATACGGCATTATACCAAGTCCAAAAACCGCCAGCTGCCTCAGGGCACCTCCGGTAAACAGGTCTGCCAGCCCAAAAAGGGTTCCCTTAGCCTGTTCAAAAAACTGCGACAGGGCTTCCCCGTCGATACCCGGGGTAGGAACATGACATCCAAGCCTAAAAACTACGAGAAGCCCTACGGTGAATAGCAGCCGTCTCCTTAGTTCATGAATCCTTAAAACGTTTTTGAAAGCACTCAGCACTTTATTGCCTTACCTCCCGAAGCCTCTATTTTCTGCAAAGCTGCAGAACTAAAACTGTGAGCTTTTACAATAAGCGGCCTGTCAATTTCGCCTTTTCCAAGCACCTTTACCGGAAAACTGTCCACCAGCCCTTTTCCCCTAAAAACCTCAGGGCTAACCTCGCTATTAGCCTCAAAAATCGCAAGATCTTCTACATTTACAATCTCATATCTCTTCTCAAAAATATTCTTAAACCCCCTCTTCGGCACCCTGCGAATCAAAGGCATCTGCCCGCCTTCAAATCCCGGCCTCGGACCGATGGAATGTGCCTTCGCTCCTTTAGAGCCTTTTCCAGAAGTTTTGCCATGCCCCGATGCATTTCCGATCCCAACCCTCTTCCGTTTTTTGACAGAACCTGCAGCAGGCTTCAAATTACCTAGCTTCATTTTCTCACCAGAGCTCTCTCTTCAATCTTTCTCAATTCCATGAATGCATTCATTGTTGCCCGTACGATGTTAAGGGGATTTGGAGAACCGATAGACTTGGTAAGGATATCCGAAATTCCGGCAGATTCCATAACCGCCCTAACAACCCCTCCTGCTATAACACCTGTTCCCTCAGAAGCAGGTTTCAGCATAACCTTGGCTGAACCAAACTCTCCAACCATCTTATGCGGTATGGTCGTTTTTCTCCGCGGAATACTTACAAGATTCTTCTTTGCAAGAGCAGTCCCTTTTCTGATTGCCTCGGCAACCTCGTTTGCCTTTCCCAGTCCATAACCGACTTTGCCGGCCCCATCACCAACTATAACCAGAATACTAAACCCGAATCTTCTCCCGCCTTTAACTACTTTTGCAACCCTGTTTATCTTTACAACACGCTCAACAAACTCGGATTCTTTTGCTTCAAACCGTCTCTTTCCTGCCAAAACTCACCTCCTGTAAAAACCGTATCTCTTAAAAGCCGCATTTCGTATCTCGTCAAAGCTTTCGTTTTTCATGAGATACTAGATACGAACAACGAGATGCGATCAAAAAACCATGCCGCCCTCTCTTGAAGCTTCCGCAAGTGCTTTTACACGCCCATGATAAGGATAACCGCCCCTGTCAAAAACAACGCTCTTTACTCCGGCTGTCTTACACCTCTCTGCAAGTATTTTCCCCACAAGCCCCGCTGCTTTCACACTACCGCCGTACTTCATTTCCTTCTTGAACTCGGGGGAAAGGCTTGATACGGATACAACTACTTTTCCTTCCATATCATTAATAACCTGTGCATATATGTGTTTCAGACTTTTGAAAACGCAGAGCCTTTCCTTACCAGGAACGCCACAAACCGTTTTCCTTACCCTTTTATGCCTTCTGACTCTTTCCTTTTTTCTGTCCATTATCACGCAGCTTTCTTCCCGGCTTTTCTCCTGACATACTCCCCTTCGTATCTGATACCCTTGCCCTTATACGGCTCAGGCATACGAAGCTTTTTGATGCCGGCAGCAAAACCTCCCAACTCTTCCTTATTGTTCCCCTTTATAACAAGCTGTGTCGTGGCAAGTTGTTCGACTACCGGTTTCTTGATTACTTCAACCGAGATTCCTTCAGGAATTTTAACTTCAATACTGTGCGAATATCCAAGGTTCATAACCAACTTCCCGTTCTCTGCCTGTGCCCGGTATCCAACCCCGCGCATTTCGAGAATCTTTTCAAATCCGGTGCTTACACCCTCTACCATATTAGCAAGTAAGCTTCTTGAAAGACCATGAAGAGCTTTCTCTTCTCTTCCTTCCCCAGTTCTTGAAACATGCAACTTGTCACCGGCAACTTTGACTTTAACCGAAGAAGGGAACACCCGTCCCAATTTTCCATTCGGACCTGTTACTTCCACGGAACTCCCGGCAATATTTACCTTAACTCTTTCAGGAACAGGTATCGGTGCATTCCCTATTCTGGACATCACACTCTCCCTTGAAACATTAGATTACCATACACTGCACAAAATCTCCCCGCCGATGTTTTCCTTCCTGCATTCCTCATCTGTTTTTATTCCGTTTGAAGTTGAGATAATCGCTACGCCAATGCCATCGTAAACCTTCGAAATATCCTTCGCTTTCACCCACTTTCTCAGCCCGGGCTTGCTCTCCCTTTTAATACCACTGATTAATTCTTCACCTTTCCCGTCGTAACGCATTGAAATCTTCAGTATCCCCTGTTTTCCGTCATCCTCCCTTTCCCAGCCTTTTATGAATCCCTTCTCCTTCAAGATTCTTGCTATTGCCTGTTTCTCTCCCGAACATGGAACATAGACATATTCGTGTTTCGCCATGCTACCGTTACGAATACGAGTAAGCATGTCCGCAATTGGATCCGTCATTGTCATTTATTTTCTCCGGTTACCAGCTTGACTTTGTCACACCAGGAATTTCACCGCGAAGGGCCCGTAGCCTGAAACAAATTCTGCACATCTTGAATTTGCGCATGTAAGCTCGCGGGCGACCGCAAATAGAGCACCGGTTATATTCCCTGACCTTGAACCTGGGAACCCTCTTCGCCTTTGCTACCAACGACTTTTTAGCCATTTCCTCCCCACTCTTTAGATTTTGAAGACATTAGTCTATGGTCAAAAGCCTGCAATTTATTATCTATGATGTCCTGAACGGCATTCCAAACAACCTCAACAGCTCCCTTGCTTCATCATCATGACGGGCTGTTGTGACAATCGTTATTGCCATCCCATAAACAGTCTCAATACTGTCATAGCTTATTTCAGGAAACATTGCCTGTTCTTTAATCCCAAGCGTATAGTTTCCCCTGCCATCAAATGCTTTGCGGGACACTCCTCTGAAATCTCTTATGCGGGGAAGAGCCACATTTATAAGTCTATCAAGAAACTCATACATAGTCTTTCCGCGTAATGTAACCATACACCCGATTTTCACTCCCTTCCGCAGTTTAAAATTAGCTACGGATTTTTTTGCCTTGGTAGTAACAGGTCTCTGGCCGCATATAAGCGCAATTTCAGAAACTGCTTCATCAAGAACCTTTTGGTCTGCAACCGCTCTTCCAAGCCCTGCATTAATAACAATCTTCTCAAGTCCCGGAGCCTGAAGTTTATTCTTGTACCCAAACTTCTCTACTAATACCGGGACGATTTCCTTCCTGTACCTATCCCGAAGTCTTGCCATTCTTAAATCATCTCCTGACATTTGCGACAGAATCTGCCCTTGCTCTTGTCTTCCAGGAACTTGGTTCCAACACGCGCCGGACGATTACACCTGGGACAATAAATTAGAACATTTGAAACGTGAACCGAAGTTTCCCGCTCAATAATTCCGCCCTGTTCCTGTTTCGCAGGATTTGGTCTAACGTGTTTTTTCACAAGATTCAGCCCCTCTACAATTAATCTCTGTTTCCCGGGAAACATACGCAGAACCTTACCTGTTTTTCCGCAATCCCTACCCGCAATCATTTTTACTGTATCATCTCTTCTTATATCCATTGTCCTCTGCCCTCAAAAAAAGCCGTATTTCGTTGTTCGTATCTCGTATCCCGCTAAAGCTTTTCCAACTTTTTTAATCACTTGTCTTTTTACAAGATACCAGATACGAGATACTATTCACGTTTTTCACAATACCTCCGGAGCCAGCGAGACAATCTTGACAAAAGTTTTTGTTCTTAGCTCTCTCCCCACGGGTCCGAATATTCTTGTTCCAAGAGGATTCTTCTGCTTATCGATCAGAACAGCAGCATTACTGTCAAACTTTATGTAGGAACCATCCGCCCTTCTCATTTCCTTGTTTGTTCTGACTACAACCGCTCTCACTACATCCCCTTTTTTGACTGTCCCCCCGGGCATAGCTTCCCGGACCGAAGCGACAATCATATCACCGATCCTCGCATACCTCCGACGTGAACCTCCAAGAACAAGGATACATCTTATTTTCCGCGCCCCTGAATTATCAGCCACATTTACAACTGAACGAGGTTGAATCATTCCTGTTCTGCCTTCTCAACAACTTCAGACAGCCGGCTCCGCTTGGTTTTACTTAAAGGTCTGCACTCTATAATCTTCACCCTGTCACCTGTGTGTGCTTCGTTCTTCTCGTCATGGACTTTGAAATTAGTTCTTTTTTTTACGATACGATTATACATACGGTGCCTGACCAAACGCTCAACCATGACAACTATCGTTTTTTCCATTTTATCGCTGATTACAGTACCAACCATTACTTTTTTCATAGTGTCTTTAATCCCTGAACTTCTACGGTTTTTTCCTTAATAATAGTTTTTATTCTTGCAATAATCTTTCTGACTTCTTTGATTCTACCGGAATTTTCCAGCTGTCCAGTCACAACCTGAAAACGCAGATTATACTGTTCCTCCATAAACTGTCTTTGCCGCTCCCGCAGTTCTTCTACAGTTAAATCTCTCAGTTCTTTAGCTTTCATGACCCCAGCACCTCAAACCTTGTCTTCAGCGGCAGTTTCCCCGCAGCAAGTCTCATTGCCTCCCTTGCAAGAGTTCTCTCCACACCTTCAAGCTCAAAAAGAATCCGTCCCGGTTTCACAATAGCTACCCAGTGATCCGGAGCCCCCTTGCCTTTCCCCATCCTTGTCTCAGCAGGTTTTGCCGTAACAGGCTTATCCGCACACAACCTTACCCATATCTTCCCGCCACGTTTTACATGTCTCGTAAGAGCAACACGCGCAGCTTCAATCTGCCTGTCCGTAACCCACGCCGGTTCGAGAGCCTTTAAACCGTACTCACCGAAAGATATATCAGATCCCCGCTGAGCGACCCCCTTCATCCGCCCGCGGTGAGCCTTCCTAAACTTTACTCTTTTTGGAATTATACCCATCTCGTTTCACTTTCCCCGGCAATTGAGAATTCGAATCAATGATTAAGTTTTTTTGTTGAATCCTGGCTTTCAGCCTTTCCTTTGTATATCCACACCTTAACTCCAATAGTCCCATAAACCGTCTTCGACTCAACGCACGCATAGTCAATATTTGCTCTTATGGTATGCAAGGGAACTCTTCCCTCCCTGTACCATTCAGAACGGGACATTTCCGCTCCTCCTAATCTCCCTGCACACGCAATCTTAACACCCTTCGCGCCTGCCGCAATACTTGAAGAAACAGCCCTCTTCATCGCTCTGCGGAAAGAAATCCTTCTTTTGAGCTGTTCTGCAATGTTTCGGGCAACAAGATTAGCACTCAACTCAGGAACTTTGACCTCCTCAATATCAATGGCAACTTCCCTGCCCGTCATTTTCTGCAGTTCTTCGCGCAACCTGTCAATATCGCTTCCTCTCCTGCCTATGACTATTCCGGGCCTTGCTGTCCGGATAACAACTCTCATCTTATCAGACGCTCTCTGAATCTCAACCCTGGTTACAGCCCCGTGTGTCAGCCTATCTTTAATAAAGTCCCTCACGCGAATATCTTCCTGCAGAAACTTGCCATATTCACGACGGGCAATCCACTTGGACTCCCATTCTCTCGTCTCAACCAGTCTAAACCCGACCGGATTTACTTTTTGTCCCACTTCTCCTCCCTCAGAACTATACGGATGTGCGAACTCTTCTTACGTATAGGAGCTGCTCTTCCCATAGCTCTTGCCCTGAAACGTTTCAAGGTCGGACCTTGGTCGACAGCCACTTCCGCAAGATAAAATCCGTCTATATCAACCGTCTTCTTCTCCTGCCTCCCTTTCTCCTGAATGTTTGCAACGGCACTCTTAACTCCCTCTTCCAGAGATGAAGCCCCTGCTTTGTTCAGTCCTGACAGGATACTGAGAACCTCGTTTACATTTTTCCCCCTCACAAGGTCACAAACAACCCGTATCTTACGAGGGGAAGTGCGAATATATTTTATGTTTGCTCTGCCTTCCATCATTTTTTCTTATTCGGTTTTGCTTTCTCAACCTTTGTGCCGCTGTGAGCACGGAAAACTCTCGTGGGAGAAAATTCACCGAGCTTGTGGCCTACCATACTTTCCGTTATATAAACAGGGATAAACTTCATGCCGTTATGAATAGCAAAAGTGTAACCAACAAACTCCGGAAGAATAGTCGAACTTCTTGCCCACGTTTTTATTGCTTCTCTGTTTCCGGATCTTTCCATCTTTGCAACCTTCTTAAGAAGTTTCTCATCCAGATAAGGACCTTTTGCAACAGACCTGGGCATATCTATTTCCTCCTCTTGATAATCAACCTGTCGGAAGGCTTTTTCTTCCGTGTTCTGTATCCCCTTGTAGGCTTACCCCACGGAGTAACCGGATTTCTACCGCCTGCCGATTTGCCCTCACCACCGCCAAGTGGATGGTCAACCGGATTCATTGCAACACCCCTAACTTCAGGCCTCTGCCCTAACCACCTCGCACGACCTGCTTTCCCACTTGATATATTTCCCCGTTCCGGATTTCCAACCTGTCCGATAGTTGCCTGACAATCAAGACTTATAAGCCTGACTTCTTTCGAAGGCAGCCTGACATGAGCAACCTTCCCTTCCTTTGCTACAAGCTGTGCAGATACTCCTGCACTCCTCACAAGCTGCCCGCCTCTCCCCTTATGCAACTCAATATTATGAATAGAAGTACCGGCCGGAATTCTGCTCAGAGGCAATGTATTCCCCGGACTCAACACAGCATCGGGGCCCGATTCAACGTACCCGCCAACTTTCAATTCGAGAGGAGCAATGATATACCGCCTGTCTCCGTCCGCATATTTCAGAAGCGCAATTCGTGAAGAGCGATTCGGGTCATACTCTATAGAAACCACTTCTGCTTTCATCCCAACTTTATTTCTCTTAAAATCTATTATTCTATACTGCCTCTTGTGCCCGCCGCCGCGATGACGGACAGTCAAACGCCCGCTCGAATTCCTCCCGCCCGTTCTCTTCAAAGGCTGCATCAGGCTCTTACAAGGCTCAGTTTTAGTAATCTCATCAAAACCGCTGAGCACCTTGAACCTCTGTCCGGGAGTTACCGGTTTGAACTTACGCAAACTCAATCTTATCTCCTTCTCTGAGAGTTACAATAGCTTTTTTCCAATCAGGAGTCTTACCAACCTTATGCCTGACGCGCTTTTTCTTGCCACGCGTAAAGCTGGTATTCACACGCAGCACCTTTACTCTAAAAAGCTCCTCAACAGCTTTTCCTATCTCAATCTTTGTCGCATTTCTGTCTACGCGAAAGGAGTACTTGTTCTCTTTCTCACTCATTCCGACACTCTTTTCCGTAAGAACAGGTCTCTTTATAATAACGTGTGCATCCATCTTAACAAAACCTCACTTTACCACCTTGTCTTGAACAATTCTCCTCTCAAGAATCTCGATGCTCTCTTTGCTTATAAGCAAATGGTCGCAACTCATCACATCATAGGTATTCAAAGACAGCGGATCCTGCAACTGTACTCCTTCTATGTTCCTGAAAGATTTGCGTAAATTCTCGCCGGGATTGCTGTCTACAACCAAAACTTTCCCGGTTAACTCCAAATTCTTCAGGGTCTTTGCCGCTTCCTTCGTCTTCGGAGAATCAAACTGAAAATTGTCAACCACGGTAATCTTACCTTCCAGCACTCTTCCGCTGAGCGCACTGCACAAGGCTTTCCTCTTTGCTTTCTTGGGCAGCTTCAGTGAATAATTTCTCCCATCCGGCCCGTGAGCAACCCCGCCCGTACGCCAGACAGGAGATCTATTTGAGCCGGCTCTTGCACGCCCCGTACCTTTCTGACGCCATGGTTTAATGCCTCCACCGCGCACTTCAGCTCTGCTCTTTGTCCTCGCCTGTCCCCGCCTGCGGTTTGAGAGAAGAATAACAACTGCATTGTGAATGAGATCTTCCCTTACGGGAACGCTAAAGACCTCGTCCTTAAGCTGAACCTCTCCAACCTTTTCTCCGCCGCTACTATGTAATGGTATGTTTGCCATTGTATTTCGTATTCCGTTAAAAGCCGTATCTCGTAAATCGTATCTCGTTAAAGATTTCCCATTCTTAATTCTTGATTTCTACGTTCGTATCTCGCGAGATACTGCCTTTCTTCTTTGCCTTGCTGATTAACACATATCCCCCATTTGCACCGGCAACCGCTCCTCTCACAAAGAGCAAATTTTTCTCTTTATCAACCCGCGCTACTTTAAGATTCTGAACCGTAGTGCGCCTGCCTCCGGCACGGCCCGCCATTTTTGTTCCCTTGTATACACGAGATGGATCCGCCGAGGCTCCTATTGAACCCGGACGGCGGTTCCACTTATGAGCACCATGACTCCCCGGCCCTCCGGCAAACCCCCATCTCTTCACAACTCCCGTAAAACCCCTTCCCTTTGATACACCAACTATATCTATATAGTCATCCGGACTAAATATATCAACACCTATCTCCTGCCCGGGACTATACTCCTCTCCACTGTCCACTCTGAATTCTCTGATAACCTTCTTCGGCCCGGAACCCCATTTTTTGAAATGTCCCTGGAGAGGTTTCTTCATATTATTTTTCCGTTCTGCAAACCCGAGCTGCACTGCTTCGTACCCATCGGCATCCTTTGTTTTCCTCTGCAGTACTGTACAGGGGCCTGCCTCTATTATAGTAACGGACAAGCATATCCCCTCATCCGTAAAAAGCTGTGTCATCCCAATTTTTTTACCTATCAATCCCGTACTCATCGTCATTAAAGTTTTATCTCTACCTCAACCCCTGCCGGCAAATCGAGTTTCATTAGTGCATCCACCGTCTTTGAAGTAGGCTCCAGAATCTCAAGCAACCTTTTATGCGTCCTTATTTCAAACTGCTCTCTTGATTTCTTATCGATATTAGGACCTCTTAGAACAGTAAACTGCTCCCTCCTGGTAGGAAGAGGAACAGGTCCGGAAACTTTCGCCCCCGTCCGTCCTGCTGTCTCCACAATTTCAACGGCAGATCTGTCAAGGAGCCTGTAATCATAAGCCGTAAGCCGTATCCGTATTTTTTGCCCCGCTACTATCTTCTCTTTCTTCTTTTTCACAACCATGATTACTCCAGTATCCCGTTAAAAGCCGTATTTCGTTGTTCGTATCTCGTTAAAACTTTTTAATTCCTAATTCTCAATTACTCAAGTATTTCGGTAACGAGTCCGGCGCCTACCGTCCTGCCGCCTTCTCTTATCGCAAACCTTAACTCTTTCTCCATCGCTATCGGCGCTATCAACTCTATCTCTAAATTTACGCTGTCCCCGGGCATTACCATCTCTACTCCCTCCGGTAACTTCGCATTCCCGGTCACATCCGTTGTCCTGAAATAAAACTGCGGTCTGTATCCGTTGAAAAACGGCGTGTGCCTTCCTCCCTCTTCCTTCTTTAAAACATATACCTCTGCCTTGAACTTCTTGTGCGGCGTTATACTTCCCTTAGCCGCTAATACCTGGCCCCTCTCTAATTCGTCCCTCTCTACTCCCCTTAACAATATCCCTACATTATCTCCTGCCCTTCCCTCATCCAGCAGCTTCCTGAACATCTCTACTCCGGTCACTACCGTCTTCTTCGTATCCTTTATCCCTACTACCTCTATCTCTTCCCCTACCTTTATTATCCCTCTCTCTATCCTGCCTGTCCCTACCGTCCCTCTTCCCGTTATGCTGAATATGTCTTCTATCGCCATCAAAAACGGCTTCTCTGTATCTCTCACAGGCTCCGGTATCCCTTCATCCATCGCCTTCAGTAACTCTCTTATGCTCCCACACCACTTGCAGTCTTCCTTCCCGCATCCGCATTCCAACGCCTTTAATGCTGATCCCTTTACTACCGTTATATCATCCCCTTTGAACTCATACCCATTCAGTAAATCCCTTACCTCTAACTCCACTAATTCCAATAACTCTTCGTCATCTACCTGATCTATCTTGTTTAAATATACCACTATGTTCGGCACCCCTACCTGCCTCGCTAATAATATGTGCTCCCTCGTCTGCGGCATCGGCCCGTCCGCTGCGCTTACCACCAGTACCGCACCGTCCATCTGTGCCGCTCCCGTTATCATGTTCTTTATATAATCTGCATGCCCCGGACAGTCTATGTGTGCATAATGTCTTGTCTCTGTCTCATACTCTACATGCGCTATCGCTATCGTTAACCCTCTCTCCTTCTCCTCCGGCGCATTGTCTATCTCATCTACTCCCCTCTTCTCCGCTAACCCTTCCTTCGCAAGTAAACTCGTTATCGCTGATGTTAATGTCGTCTTCCCATGGTCTACATGTCCTATCGTTCCTACATTTACGTGCGGTTTCTTCCTCTCAAATTTTTCCTTCGCCATCTCCTGTCCCTCCCTGAATCTTTATTGCTTATCTATTATTTCTTCCCTGCTTCTTTGCCTCCGGTGCCTCCTCGTATCGGTAAAATTCCAGAGCAAAAGTCCCACGTCCCTGCGTAATCGATCGCAGGTCTGTCGCGTATCCAAACATCTCTGCCAGAGGAACAAACCCTTTTATTACATACCTTGACCCTCTTGCTTCCTCCGTACCCTCTATACGTCCTCTCCTTCCACTAAAATCAGCAACGACATCCCCAACATATTCTTTGTCAACCACCATCTCCACATCCATCACAGGTTCAAGAAGAACAGGGCATGCCTTTTTCAGACCCTCATGGACAGCCATACTTCCCGCTACCCTGAAAGCAATATCAGATGAGTCTACCCCATGATACGACCCATCGTACAACGTCACTTTTACGTCCACTACAGGAAACCCGCTGAGGACTCCTGTTTCCATTGCCTCTTCCACGCCATGTTTCACCGCCGGAATAAACTCTCTTGGGATAACTCCCTTAACAATATTATTGCAGAATTCAAAACCTGCACCCCTGTCCAGGGGCTCGATATATATCCTTGCATGCCCATACTGCCCCCTGCCTCCGCTCTGCCGCACAAACTTTCCCTCGCTCTCCACCGATCGAGTAACAGTCTCACGATATGCTACCTGAGGTCTCCCGACATTAGCCTCAACCTTGAACTCTCTGAATAACCTCTCAACAAGAATCTCCAGATGAAACTCCCCCATCCCGGAAATTATAGTCTGACCTACCTCTTCATCCACCCTGACCTTGAAGGTCGGATCCTCTTCGGCAAGTTTCGCGAGAGAACTCCCCAGCTTCTCCTGGTCAGCCTTCGTCTTTGGTTCAATGGCAACCGAAATAACAGGCTCGGGGAACGAAATCGCCTCAAGAATCAGAGGATGCTCCTTATCCGTGATGCTATCACCTGTAGCAACTCTTTTCAATCCGACCACCGCCGCTATATCCCCGGCATGTACAACTTCCGTTTCTTCCCTCCTGTTAGCATGCATTTCGAGAAGCCGCGAAACCCTTTCTTTGAAGTTCTTTCCTGCATTATAAACGGTTGTTCCCGAAGTAAGTTTACCGGAATACAACCTGAGATAAATAAGCCTTCCGACAAAAGGATCCGTTACAACTTTGAACGCAAGGGCACAAAGCGGTTCATCATCAACCGGTTTTCTCTCTTCTGTTTCACCTGTTCTCGGATTTTTCCCTTTTACAGGAAGTTTATCAACAGGTGACGACAGATAATCAACAACCCCGTCAAGCAAATGCCTTACTCCTTTATTCTTCAACGCAGAACCGCAAAACACAGGGCAAACTTCCCCCTCCACAACCGCTTTTCTTAAAGCCGTCTTTATATCCTCTTTCCCTATTTCCCTGTCTTCAACATACTTCTCCATGAGTGTTTCATCATATTCACCGGCAACTGATATCAGCTCAAGTCTCGCCTCTTCAGCACCCGGAAGAAGCTCAGGAGAAATTTCTGTCTTTATAACTTCCAGGTCAGGAGATTCCCCAACATATTGTATGGCTTTCATATCCACAAGGTCAACTATCCCCTCAAAACAACCTTCTTTCCCAATAACAGGAATTTGCACAGGGACAGCTTTCACCCCAAGCCGTTCTTTCATCTCCTCTACCACTCCGTAAAAATCAGCTCCCGCACGATCCATCTTATTGATAAAAGCAACTCTCGGGATCCCATACTTGTCCGCTTGATGCCATACTGTTTCTGACTGCGGCTCAACCCCGCCAACAGCACAAAAAACTGCAATCGCACTGTCAAGAACCCTCAGGGAACGCTCCACTTCAGCAGTGAAATCTACATGCCCGGGTGTATCAATAATGTTTATCTTATAATCATTCCAGTAACAGGTCGTAGCAGCAGCAGTGATTGTTACTCCCCTCTCTCTCTCCTGATCCATCCAGTCCATTGTTGCCGTACCCTCATGAACTTCCCCAATTCTGTGAACTTTACCCGTATAATACAGGATCCTTTCCGTGACAGTAGTCTTACCCGCATCAATATGCGCCATAATCCCTATATTCCTCACCATCTTCAGTGAAAATGTTTTTTCCACAATAGGACCCTTGTATTTCTTCTGCTCTACTAACACGCTATTCAGAAGAACTTTCCCCCTTTTAACTTATCGCAACCTCAGTACAAACCTTATAGGAATCTGATTTTCGTATAACCGAATTATTACCATCTGTAATGTGCAAAAGCTTTATTAGCCTCAGCCATACGGTGCATATCTTCTTTCTTCTTTATAGCCGCACCTTGATTCTTTGATGCCTCGATAAACTCCTGCGCAAGTTTTTCCCGCATACTTTTCCCGCGGCGGGTTTTTGCACTCTGGATTATCCAACGCATCGCGAGTGAATGCCCCCTGCGCGTGCTGACATCAATAGGCACCTGATATGTAGCTCCGCCAACTCTTCTCGATTTGACTTCAACCATAGGTTTTACGTTTGCCATAGCCTGTTTGAAAATCTTGAGAGGAGGTTCTCCTCCCCCCTTTTCCTCCATGATGTCAAAAGCCCCGTACAGTATACGTTCCGCCAGGCTCTTCTTCCCTCTTCGCATAATCCCATTCATAAACTGGGAAACAGTCGTATCCATGTACTTCACATCCGGCATCACTTTCCTCTTAGGTACTTCTCTTCTTCTCGGCATTTCCCCTCCGTCAAAAGAGTCCAAAGCCCAAGACCCAAAGCCTAAAATCTCTCGGGCTTGAGGTCTCAAGCATTTTTGCTTCCCATCTATTTAGGCGTTTTGGCTCCATAACGCGATCTTGCCTGCTTCCGTCCTTCAACACCACCACAATCCAGAACACCCCTGACAATATGATATTTGACGCCGGGCATATCTCTGACCTTTCCGCCTCTTACAAGAACAATTGAATGTTCCTGGAGATTGTGTCCCTCACCCGGAATAATTGCAGTTACCTCAACTCCGTTACTAAGCCTTACACGAGCCAGTTTTCTGAGAGCCGAGTTTGGTTTTTTCGGCGTATCAGTCCTTACAAGAAGACATACACCCCTTTTCAAAGGCGCCTTCTGAAAAGCAACAGCTTTAGTCTTTTTCTTTCTCTTTTTCCTGCCAGATTTAATCAGCTGGTTGAGCGTGGGCATTTTCCTCCTCCACATTGCTCTCAATCTTAAAATTATGATATATGCCTGCCCCCGTCCCGGCGGGCACTAAGTGACCCATTATAACATTTTCCTTCAAGCCACGCAACTCATCTCTTTTTCCGCTTGCAGCAGCGTCAGTTAACACACGCGTCGTTTCCTGGAATGAAGCCGCTGATATGAAACTATCCGTAGTCAGAGCAGCTTTTGTAATCCCGAGAAGAATCGAGACGCCTGTAGCAGGTTTTCCTCCTCCTGCAACAATTTTTTTGTTCTCTTCCTGAAACTCGATTTTATCTACCTGCTCTCCGAGCAAAAATCTTGTATCACCCCTGTCTTCAATCATCACCTTCCTCAACATCTGACGTATGATGGCTTCAATATGCTTATCATTTATGGCAACCCCCTGCATACGATACACTTCCTGAACCTCTTTAAGCAGATACTCCTGCAACATTTTTTCACCACGAATCCTCAGTATATCGTCAAGAACAATCGGACCGTCAACTATAGGCTGTCCCGCATTTACCCTGTCACCCTTGTAAACATTGAGATGCCTGCCCGGAGGAATCAAATATTCTTTCTGCATACCACTCTCATTCTTGACGACAATTTTTCTCATCCCTCTAGCCGTCCCAGCAAATTCCACCACTCCGTCAATTTCAGTTATTATAGCAGGATCTTTCGGCTTACGCGCTTCAAACAGTTCCGCCACCCTGGGAAGACCTCCCGTAATATCCTTCGTACCGGTAACCTGTCGGGGCGTCTTCGCAATAAGGTCTCCGGCAGATACTTTTTCTCCGTTTTTGGCTATAATGTGCGCTCCTGTAGGTATGCTGTAATAACCAAGGATTTCATCGGCGCTATCCTTTATTACAATTTGCGGATGTCTTTCCTCTTTATGATCTATAACAACCTCTCTGGCCAAACCCGTAACTTCATCCAGCTCTTCCTTGACGGTTACCCCTTCTATAATATCTTCAAACCCTATTGTACCTCCCACCTCTGTAAATATGGAAACTGTATATGGGTCCCAATCTACGAATTTCTGTCCTTTCTTTGCTTCTCCACCGTCGCTAATTTCCATGCTCGCTCCGACAGGGATATGGTACCTTCCTACCTCTTTGTCATCCTCATCATGAATCGTTACAAATCCATTACGATTGAGCACGATAACTTTTCCTTCTTTATTAACAACAGTCCTCAGCCCGTGATAATGGATTATGCCTTCCTCCTTTGCAACAATCTTTGAT
>Ga0209345_10002699_pt1 | contig 19195 bp, 17 predicted proteins | sample Cruoilmetagenom7_FD_187294 | JGI IMG/M metagenome (GOLD analysis project Ga0209345, IMG submission 187294) | Oil polluted marine microbial communities from Coal Oil Point, Santa Barbara, California, USA - Sample 7 (SPAdes) (version 2) | ecosystem: Environmental > Aquatic > Marine > Oil seeps ... | reverse complement strand
CAATCGAAAACAGCAAGTTTTTCACAACTCGATGTTCCGCAATTACCGTTACTTTTACACCCTTTTGGAGCGCCATCTATATCTGAAGAGCAACTATTACAGCTCATATGTTTCTAAATTTTTTTTGAATTACAAAAATTGAATAAATCAATTTTAAAATCTTCACTAATTTGTAAAGATAAATTAAAATTGCTAACTGTAAAACGATAAAAAATGGTTTTTAAGTTTGTTTTACATCAATAATTTTTACCGGACAGGCTTCTTTCGCCTTTAAACTGTCATTAAAAATAGTTTCGTCAGGTGATTTTATAGTAAAAAATCCTTTTTTATCTTTCGAATGAAGCAGTACGGATTTTCCATCTTTTTTCGACATTTGAAATTGAGCAGGAGCTAATTCTACGCAATAATTACAGCCAATACATTTGGCTCTTTGCAAGGTGATTATAACCATTTTTCTAAGAGTTGGTATTTAGTATTTGATTATAACTTGTTTCCCTTATAGATTCCTGCCTACGCAGGAATGATAACTTTTTATTTCTAACTATTAAACTTTTCAACCTGTTAACGTTTAAACTTAATTAAGCTTCTACTTTGTTTTCGACAATTTTGTATAATTTATCTGAAGGTCTTATTCTAAATTTTAATGGAATTGTACAAGAATCTCCTTTGGTTGCTTTTTCTCCCTTTACATCATTTACAAACATTTCGGTAACTTCCATTTCTTGTGCACCCGTAGTTGGCCCAGTAATTAAAATTGTATCCCCAACGGTTATATCGTACGCTTCAATTTTAAATTCACCAATATTCGCTTTTGGAAAATAATGCATTCCTTTACCTAAATAAACTTTCTTTTGAGTAGCATGGCTTCCTGAACCTTTACTCCATTCACCTAATTGTTGACCAAGATAGTAACCGCTCCAAAATCCTCGGTTATACACTTTTTCCAACTCTTGCATCCACCCTATAACTTTTTCTTTGCTGTACGTTCCTTCATCAATACTATCAATAGCATCGCGGTAGCATTTAATAACCTTTGCAACATATTCTGGCGCACGTCCTCTACCTTCAATTTTTAATACTTTTACGCCAGCTTCTACAATTTCATTTAAAAAATCGATGGTACATAAATCCTTTGGAGACATTATATACTCATTATCTAACTCCATTTCAACACCAGTTTCCTGATCGATAACCGTATATTTTTTTCGACAGTTTTGTTTACAAGCCCCTCTATTTGCCGATGAATTGTGGTTGTGTAAACTCATATAACATTTTCCTGAAACCGCCATACACAAAGCCCCGTGTCCAAATATTTCAATCTCCACTAAATTTCCTGAAGGGCCACGTACATCATCTCTTACAATTTGCTCGGTGATCTTTTTAACTTGGCGTAAACTCAACTCTCTACTTAGTACCATAGTGTCGGCAAACATTGCATAGAATTTCGCAGTTTCAATATTAGTAATGTTGATTTGAGTTGAAATATGAACCTCCATACCAATAGCTCTTGCAGAAGCAATAACTGCCTGATCCATAGCAATAACCGCTGTAATATCTGCTTCTTTTGCTTGTTGAAGCAACGTTTTTACAATGGTTAAATCGTGATCGTAAATAATGGTATTTAAAGTAAGATATGTTCTTACGTTTTTGGCTTTACAGCGGTCGGAAATTTCTTGTAAATCGTCTAAAGTAAAATTTATAGACGCTCTTGCTCGCATATTTAATTGTTCCACGCCAAAATATATAGAATCCGCACCATTGTCTAATGCAGCTTGTAACGATTCAAAATTTCCGGCAGGAGCCATTAATTCAATTTTTCCTGTAGTAGTCATTTCTAATTTTTAATTTTTTGCAAAATTACGTAATTTAGATTAATTCTTAATTACTTCATGTTTACAAGTACAAGAAAAACTTTTTAAAGAATTAACAAACACTTAAAATCATTGCATTTTACGAATTTTAGTGTTATTTAACTCCTCAATATCAACACTATAAACCCCTTTTGAAGGATAACTTGAATAATTGTTTTCATCTGAACCTCCTAAAATATATAGTTTGTTTTTATAAAAGAACATTTTTGAATTCGATAAAAACAATTCAATTAAATACTCATTCATTTCAGAAGTAAGTGTGTTAAAAGTAACTAATTTTCCATTATTAAAAATGTAAATAATACCGTTGTTAGCAGCTAAAGCTGGTTTGCTAATTCCCGAAAATAAATCTCCTTCTTTTTTCCATTTACCTGTTTTTAAATTGAATGATTCAATTGAAAAAAGTGCTTTTGCTTTATAACCACCTATTAAATAAAATTTATCATTTACTAAAACACCGCTTGCCTCTTTTGCAACTGGCATACTTCCTATTTGGTGCCAATATCCAGTTTCAGGGTTAAAAGAATGAACTCTGTTTGAATATTCTTTAACGCCAATTGAGTTTTCCTTAATTGAGCCTCCCATAACTATTAAATTGTTATTATAAACAAATGAAGCAAAGTCCACTGCTTGATGAGGATTTGTTTCATCTATTTCAATGGTATTGTTCTCCAAATTAAAAATCTCAATTTTATCATCTAAAAATTCTCTTTTTTTACTTTTAAACAATCGCTTTCCTCCAAAAATATAAAGGTGATTTTTTATTTGCTGAATATCGTGAAAAGCTCTTTTTCTAAATTTTTTATCCGATTTCTCCCACGAGTTATTTTCAATATCAAATATTTGTAAATTACCATTATAACTATCCTTATAATAATTTCGAAGTGTTCCGCTCATCATTTTGGCAAAAATAACATCTGCCTCATATCCCATTTCCATCATTCTTTTAAACCCATTATAATCATAAGAAACATCCCCACCCAACACGTAAATTTTACCATCTTTTTGCAATGAACCAAAAGAATGTACTGCATTTTTCATTTTTGAAAGTGTTTCATATTTAAGTGAGGGCTTAAAATTTCTTTTGCTTAAAAGGTTTACTTCTTTAAGTTTTGTTACATCAATTTGCAAAAACACCGAATAATTTTTCTTTTTTTGAACATAAGGAATTTCTAAAGTACCATACGTTAAATGTGAAAACTTAATAACATCCGATTTTACTATTTTAAAAGGGAATTTAATATAGAAATTTCCTTTTGAATTTGTTAACACACCTCTATTAATACCTTTCACAATTACATGAACACCTTCTATAGGTTGGTTGGTTTCAGCATCTAAAACTTTACCTTCAATATATTGTGAAAAAGCCAAAAAAGAAGATAATATAAAGTAGAAAGTGATGATTAATTTTTTCATAAAAAATATTTTTTAATTTACATCAAAAATTGCGCCCGTATAACAATTAACAACAGTTATTTAAAATATTCTAAATAAAGCTTTTTAACAAAAAAATATTTATTTGTTAATTTTCATTTATTCATAGTGCATTGTCGACAAAATTTGCAAAATTTGCAACGTTATTAAAATTAAAGATATAGAAAAATGAAAGTAGCTGTTGTAGGTGCTACCGGAATGGTAGGAAACGTAATGTTGCAAGTATTAGCGGAACGCAATTTTCCAATTACTGAATTGTTGTTAGTGGCTTCAGAAAGATCAAAAGGAAAACAATTAGAATATAAAGGTGAAACTTATACAATTATAGGTTTACAAGATGCTGTTGATGCAATACCAGACATTGCTTTGTTTTCTGCTGGTGGAAGCACTTCAGAAGAATGGGCGCCAAAATTTGCGGAAGTTGGTTGTACAGTGGTTGACAATTCTTCCGCTTGGAGAATGGATCCAACAAAAAAATTGATAGTTCCTGAAATTAATGGAGACGTTTTAACTAAAGAAGATAAAATTATTGCCAACCCAAATTGTTCCACGATTCAAATGGTGATGGCTTTGGCACCACTTCATAAAAAATATAAAATGAAACGTTTGGTGGTTTCGACCTATCAGTCCGTTTCTGGAACTGGTGTAAAAGCTGTTGAACAATTAGAAAATGAAACAAATGGTGTTAAAGGAGAAATGGCGTACCATTATCCAATAAACCGTAATGCCATTCCACATTGTGACGATTTCTTAGAAAACGGATACACAAAAGAAGAAATGAAATTGGTAAAAGAACCTAAGAAAATTTTAGGCGATGATTCTTTTTCAGTTACGGCAACTGCCGTAAGAATTCCAACAGCTGGCGGACATTCAGAAGCTGTAAATGTGCAATTTGAAAATGATTATGATTTAAACGCTGTTCGTAAACTTTTAAGCAAAACACCTGGAGTTGTTGTACAAGATAATTTAGATACAAATACCTACCCTATGCCAATGTACGCACATAACAAAGATGAGGTTTTTGTTGGTAGAATTAGAAGAGATGAATCGTTGCCTAACACTTTAAATATGTGGGTAGTCTCGGATAACTTACGTAAAGGAGCAGCAACAAACACAATTCAAATTGCTGAGTATTTAGTTAAAAATAAATTAGTTTAACACTCTCAACTAAAAAAAACAAAAAGCCACTCAATGAGTGGCTTTTTGTTTTGGAGTTAATTTGGGGTTTACTTCGAAACCTCTAAAACGTCTTTTATAATTTGTTCAAATTGATGCTTTGGTAAAGCACCTTGAGCCATTTGTGGTTCTGAGTTTTTTGGAACAAATAAAATTGATGGAATACTTCTAATTCCAAAAGCTGCAGCCAATTCTTGCTCTGCTTCAGTATCAACTTTATATATATTTACTTTTCCTTTATAATCTTCACCTAATTCTTCTAAAACTGGAGCTACTGCTTTACAAGGTCCACACCAATCTGCATAAAAATCAATTACACAAGGTAATTCTCCTTCAAATTTCCACTCCTTATTCTTTTCGAAATTAAAAACTTTTTCTAAAAAAGTTTCTTTAGTCAATAATTCTGTCATTTTTTTAAATTTATATGATTTGTATAGCAATTACTATACCATCGTATTTGACGACAAAGTGACATAAAAACTTACAATGCCGAAGTAACTAAAGTTACATCTATATTGAAAGAATTAAAATAGTAAAGCTATTAAAGTAATAAGCCTTTTTTATTTAACTTTGAAACTATTCTAAAACAACTACAATGAAAAAAATAGTATTATTAACATTTGTTGGAATTTTGCTTTTTTCATGCAAAAAAACTGACACTCAAAAAATTGTTGAATTGAAATATCCTACAACAAAAAAAGTAGATACTGTTACCAATTATTTCGGTACAGATGTAAAAGACCCCTACAGATGGTTAGAAGACGACATGTCTGACGAAACTGCCTCTTGGGTTGGTGAACAAAATAAAGTAACATTCGATTATTTAGCTAATATTCCATATCGAGAAGAATTGAAAAATCGTTTAGAAAAATTATGGAATTATGAGAAAATTGGCTCTCCTTTTAAGGAAGGTGATTATACCTATTTTTATAAAAATAACGGATTGCAAAATCAATATGTAATTTACCGATTTAAAGGTGAAGAAGAACCTGAAGTATTTCTTGATCCAAACACTTTTTCTGAAGATGGAACCACTTCTTTAGGAGGAATGTCTTTCTCAAAAGATGGTAATACTGTTGCTTATGCAATTTCAGAAGGTGGAAGTGATTGGCGTAAAATTATCATAATGGATGCGCTTTCAAAAGAAATTAAAGAAGACACTATTATTGATGTGAAGTTTAGCGGTATGTCTTGGAAAGGAAATGAAGGAATCTACTATTCTAGCTACGAAAAACCAAAAGGAAGTGAACTTTCTGCAAAAACAGATCAGCACCGTTTATTTTATCACAAATTAGACACAAAACAAACTGATGACACTATTATTTTTGGTGAAAATGAAAAAAGGCGTTACGTTAGTGGTGGTGTTACTGAAGATGGAAAGTATTTAATTATTTCTGCTTCTGTTTCTACTTCTGGAAACGAATTGTACTATAAAGATTTATCGAGTCCAAATAGTAAAATTAAGCCTATTATTTTAGGTTTTGATAATGACACCAATGTTATAGCACACAAAGATGGCTCTTTTTATATGTCAACCAATGTCGATGCTCCAAATATGAGAATTGTAAAAGTTGCTGTTTCTAATCCAGCTCCTGAAAATTGGGTTGATGTAATTCCAGAAACTGAAAATGTGTTAAACATTTCAACAGCTAGCGGATTTATTTTCGCTAAATATATGGTTGATGCCGTTTCAAAAGTAATGCAATATGATTTTGACGGAAAATTAGTTAGAAATATTGAATTACCAGGTGTTGGTACTGCTGGTGGGTTCGGTGGTAAAAAAGATGCTGAAACTATCTACTATTCATTTACAAACTACATAACTCCAGGTTCAATTTATTCATTAAAACCAAAAACTGGCGATTCTGAATTGTATAAAAAACCAGCAATCGATTTTAATGCAGATGATTTTGAATCTAAACAAGTTTTCTTTACCTCAAAAGATGGAACAAAAGTACCTATGATCATTTCTTATAAAAAAGGGACAGAATTAAACGGTAAAAACCCAACCATTTTATATGGTTATGGAGGTTTCAATATAAGTTTAACTCCAAGTTTTAGTATTGCAAATTCAGTATGGATGGAACAAGGCGGTATTTATGCTGTTCCTAACTTACGTGGTGGTGGAGAATATGGTAAAAAATGGCACGTAGCTGGAACAAAATTGCAAAAACAAAACGTATTTGATGATTTTATTGCTGCTGCTGAATATTTAATTTCTGAAAATTATACATCATCTGATTATTTAGCAATTAGAGGAGGAAGTAACGGAGGTTTATTGGTTGGAGCAACAATGACACAGCGTCCAGAATTAATGAAAGTTGCTTTACCTGCTGTTGGTGTTATGGATATGTTACGTTACCACACATTTACTGCTGGTGCTGGTTGGGCTTATGATTACGGAACTGCTGAAGATTCTAAAGAAATGTTTGAATATTTAAAAGGGTATTCGCCTGTACATAATGTAAAAGAAGGTGTTGCATATCCTGCTACAATGGTTACAACGGGAGATCACGACGATAGGGTTGTACCTGCGCATTCGTTTAAATATGCTGCAGAATTACAAGCTAAACAAGCTGGAAACAATCCTACTTTAATTAGAATTGAAACCAATGCTGGTCACGGTGCTGGAACTCCAGTTTCTAAAACTATTGAACAATATGCCGATATTTTCGGATTTACTTTTTACAATATGGGATACAAAGAGTTGCCAAGTAAAGCTAAAATTAAAGGGTAAATATTTTTAGTTTAACACAAAAAACCGCTCAAAATTTGAGCGGTTTTTTTGTGCTTTTATTGTTGGTGACAACACCAACAATGGCAGAAAATGTCAAACTTATCTGAGTTTCGTCAATAATTAATGCAAAGTCTTCGATAAGCTCAGACTGACATTCTTTATATAACTTTTAAAATTTCAGCTTGGTTAAAAGGAATTATGTCACCCTCTTTTTTACCTAACAATTGTTTCCCTATCGGAGATTGGGTTGAAACTACAAAATACGTGTTATTTTCAATCTTAACCTGCCCAACACTTATTGCTAAAAAGTAAGTCCCTTTTGTTGTTTTTACCAGACTCCCTAATTTTATTTTTTCCAAAGAATCTTCAATTGAAATTCTTTTTAAAGTGTCTTTCATCTCGTTTATAACGGACAATTGCTGACTCGCTTTTTCCATTTCTAGTTGAATCATAGCACGTCCTGTTTCGTGTTTGTCCCCAGCCGAACTTTTAGTTTCAGAAAATAGATCGTTTTTATTCGACTCAATACTATTAGAAATGGTATCACTTTTTTGCTGAACAAATAGAATACACTTTTGAAGTAAAACACTTTTTATTTTTAAATAATCTTCCATAAGTACGATTGTAAAAATAACAAGTTTTTATGAAGTTCTAAAAAAACTGGATACCAAGATATACTATTTTATACCTCTTTCAACTAATTTCTCAGCTACAAATGAACCTACATTTTCAGGATAAGTACCTCTACCAAAACCAGCATCATAACCCAGTTCTAAAGCTAGTTTATTTCCAATTCTAGGACCACCTGCACAAACGACCATTTTAGAACGTAATCCTTCGGCTTCAAGTAGTTCAATAAATTCAGTTAGGTTTTGAATATGAACCTCTTTTTGAGTGACTATTTGAGAAATTAAAATAGCATCAGCTTTTAATTCAACAGCTTTTTTAATCAGTTTTTCGTTTGGTATTTGAGCTCCAAGATTATACGCATCAATCATTGGATATCTTTCCAATCCGTAATGTTGATCAAAACCTTTCATATTCATAATAGCATCAATTCCCACGGTATGAGCATCAGTACCTGAACAAGCGCCAACAACAACTATTTTTCTTCCAATATTTTCTTTAATAAAGTCGTTCACTTCATAAAAATCCATAGATTTTTCAACTTCTTCTACAACAACTTTGTCATAGTCAATACTTATTTCTGTTTTACCATAAACTACAAAAAAGGTAAACTCTTCAGAAAGTGAATTTGAATGTACAACCTCAGCTTCTTTAAACCCTAGTTTTTTTGCGTATAAAAGTGCAGCTTCATCTGCTTTGGCTGAATGTGCAACTGGGAGCGTAAAAGACATTTGAACTGCTCCGTCATTTAACGTATCTCCGTAAGGTCTTATCATCATAACAGTTTATTACTTTTTAATGTTTAACTCAGTTTCTAAATAAGTATAAAAAGGGTTGTAATAATCTTCCGATTTTTGCGTAACACCTTCTAATCCTTTTCCACCATTTTTTAGACGGCTTACTTCAGCAAATTTTTTGTTTTCAATAGCTGTAAATAAATCGGTTTCATTAATTTCTTCTAAAAAATCAATGGTTTGGTCAAGTACATTTTTGGCTCTTGTTTGCATTATTCCACCTTTTTTATACTCAATATCGTCAGAAAAATCAGCAATATTGTTCAATACATATTTGGCATTATCTACAGCTAAAAAACGATCTTGCATAAACGGTGTATGAATTGCTTCGGTTAACATACCAAGCAATAAAATACCTTGATTGGTAGATTTTGCAATAAAATTAAACAGCGTATTCATTGCCAAGCCTTTAAAAATATCACCTGTCATATATTTTGTTGGAGGCATATATTTTAATGGTGCTTCAGGAAAAATTTCACTTGCCATTTGAGCTTGCGCCATTTCATATAAAAATCCATTTTTTATATCTGGGTTCATTTCAAAAGCGTGTCCTAATCCCATTAATTTTTGAGGCAATCCAGAATCAAACGCAAACTGCTCATTAATAAATTGTGAAGCTGTTACTGTATATGCTTTTTCATAGGCATCAGAAGTAGTTAAATAATTATCTTCTCCCGAATTAATAACAATTCCTGCAAAGGAATTAATCATCCTTGAAAACTTCTGATCTACAAAAGTTCGGTACATATTTATATCTCTAAACAAAATACCGTACATAGAATCGTTCAACATCATATCCAGCCTTTCAAGTGCGCCCATTACAGCAATTTCTGGCATACATAAACCCGAACAATAGTTTACCAATCTTATATATTTCCCTATTTTATCTCCAACTTCGTCAAGTGCTTTGCGCATAATTTTGAAGTTTTCTTGTGTAGCATATGTGCCTCCAAAACCTTCTGTTGTTGGGCCAAAAGGAACAAAATCTAATAAACTTTGTCCGGTTGTTCTAATCACAGCAATAATATCAGCCCCTTGTCTTGCAGCGGCTTGTGCCTGCTCAACATCTTCATGAATATTTCCTGTAGCAACAATAAGATATAGTAAAGGTGAGTTTTCTTTCTCTTTATACTTATTTACTTTTTCTTCTCTATAGGCAACATTTTCTTTTACTTTTGAAGCAAATATTTCAACTAATTCTTCTGATTTTTCTTTAATGTATGAGAAATCAACAAGGTCAATTTTGGAAATATCTAAACCATTTGCTATTTTATTATTAAGTTCCTTTGGAGAAAGCCCCTTTTTTAGCAACGCATTTGCGTAATATTTTGTAGCTCCGTAACTAATATTTTCTCCAAGTTTATCAACAATTTTATTAGGAATAGGAACTCCATTAGCATCAACACCGTCTGCTCCCATCATTCTTAATGTTGTTCTTTCAATAGCAACCGTAGTATGCTTGTCTATATATTGCGATACAGGAGCTGCAATTTGTTTTGAAAGATTTCGAGCTTTCAAAATTTTATTTTTATCGAGATTTAATTTTGATTTAGTCATGATTTTCTCCTAAATACTGCTTTGTATAGTTAATTATTTCTTTATCTAATCCTAGTGTATCTGCAATTTTAATTGCATCATATGTATGCTCATTATTGTTGGTTTTTACTACTTCATATTGCATAAATGAATTGATAAGCTTTATTCTTTCACTTAAAGAATATTGTCTTTCTTTATCGTAGTATTTTTTATATTCCAAATAATTCAAACCCTTCATTTTATAGAATGAAGCATTTTTAAATTCAGGTAATTCCATAAAATGAGTAGATAAAAAGCTAAAAATATTTTCTTTTTTAGAAAAACTTTGAAGCATTGCCGCAATTATTGCTTTTGCTTCAATTGAATTTGTTGTTTTTGCGAACTCATCAATCAACACAAGTGATTTTTTTTCAAACTTTTTTATTGTTTTTGTTAAGCTGTAGATTTCGAAACCAAAGCTGCTTAAACCTTCTATTTTTTCAGAAAGGTTTTCTCCAATATAATTTAGGCTTTCAAATACTGTTGTTCTAAATTTTTGAGCAGGGACCCAAAACCCCATTTGACTTAATACTTGTAAAAACCCAATGGTTTTTAAAAGGATGGTTTTTCCTCCCATATTTGAACCTGTTATAACAACTGTTTTAGTGTCAAATTCAACATTTAAAGGCGTGTAAATTGTTTTATTTTGTTCACACTTATTACTTAAAATTAAGTGATTTCCATTTTTTATATTAACTGTTTCGTTTTCTGTTAAAATTGGTTTTGTCATTTTATATTTAATCGCCAATCTCGATTTTGCAAAAATAGTGTCTAAAATTTCAATTTTTTGGATATAACTTTTTAAAAACGCTTTCTCTTTTAGTATTTTTATAGATATTTCTTGAAGTATTTCTTGTTCTAATATTACTTCTTCCAATAACAAAATATCTTTCTCTTTATGTAAAGTAAAATATTCTTTTGGTAAAATTGGTTTTATCAATAACGATGTATTGTCATAAACCTCTTTATATATATGCTCTGTACTAAAATTATATATTAAATTTTCCTCAATAATAATGAAATCACGAAACCTAAAGTCTAGCTTATAGAGGTCTAAAATTTCATTAAACCTATTTTTTTTAATGTTTGAAAGTGCTTTGTCTTGCTTTGATAATTGATATCTAATTTCAGCAAGTTTTTTATTGTAATTTGCACTTAAATAAAAGGTTTCTTTAGTTGGCTCTTCAAGAGATAAAAAATCTAGTAATTCTTTAGATTCGAATTTAATTTTTAAGTTTTCTTTTATTGTTTCATCCAATAAATCAACAATACTTTTAAAATTAATTACTAGATTTTTTATGAGAAATATATCGGTTGAATTAAATTGTTTTTTTTCTAATGAGTTTAAAAGTGCAATTTTTTTAAGATGATTTTCAATCTTATCAGCTATGAAAGAATTTTCATTAATAAAATTGACAACCGAATTTATACAATCATAAATAAAATTGAGTTTTTTCTTATTTGTAATAACTTCATATTTATTCTTATCTAACTGCCCATAAGGTGTTAAAGGAGTGTATTCTTCGTAGAAAGTATTAAACTCGGTAAACTGTATGATGTTACTAATATTCATACGGGTTGTATATAATGGTTTCTTCAATTTTATGCTTACTAATGATGTCTTTACAATCTTCTTTTTTAATATCCTTTAAAATGATTACAAATGAGGATAACTCATATGTTATTTTATAGGCAATCTCTAACTTATTTATTAGTTCACTTACTTGTGAAAAATTGAGAAATATTTTAGTAAAATCATTTAACAATAAAACATCGCATTTTTCAGGAATCGTATCTAGTTTATCTTTGGTTAGCGCTCCCTTAATTTCAAATACTTTCTTATTCTCAATATTATCAATTTCTGTGATAGACTTAAACTTATTGATTAATGAAACCGTTTTAAGCTTATTAATATCAGAATTAATACTTTTTTGCTCAAACTTAAAAATGTAGAAAAAACTACTATTTTTAACCGAGGCTACTTGAGTTGTTCTGCTTGCTGCTCCATCAATAATTATGGTGCTCATTTTCTCCACATTTTTAATGTAATCAACAATTTCGGCTAACTGCTTATTATCTTCCGATCCAACTAACTCTACATTTCCACTTCTTGTTGTTTTAGCAAAAACCAACCTTCCTAAAACAGTTTTATATGGAAATACATGAATGATTTCAAATTGCGCATCACTTTTGTTAACCATTAAATCGGAAGTGATTATATAATCATCTATTTCAGAATAAATTTTAGGTTTTGGGGTATTATAAATTAAGTCGCTCGATTCACCGTCAATCCCTATTGTAAGAAAAACAGGTTGAACAACTTTTCTAACTTGCTTTAAAACATAATTTAGAAAAGTTGTTTTGCCTGCATTCTTCTTATTCCCTACTAAGAATGTAGTCTTATTAATCAGTTGATTTGCAAGATCACTATTCATTTTAATAGGGTCTTTTTTTACTTGTTGTTAATTCTCTTCTTTCTTCTCAAATTCTCAGGATGCAGCGATATTTCACCGTTACTTAATAACATAGCAACACCATCTTTTGGTGTTAGCCTTTCATCCTGACAGTATTCACAATTGTCCGAGTCGTGATCTTCAACATAATCAGGTTGAGAATACGTTGCAACAACGCTTTCATAGTTTCTTAAAACTACTTTTTTCTTGTTTTGAGAAATTAAATAGTTAGGCATTACGGGTATTTTTCCTCCTCCTCCTGGAGCATCAACTACAAATGTTGGAACTGCTAAACCAGAAGTATGACCACGTAAATTCTCGATAATTTCAATACCTTTTGAAACCTTGGTTCTAAAATGAGAAATCCCCTCAGACAAGTCGCATTGATAAATGTAATACGGTCTTACACGAATTCTTAAAATTTCATGCATTAGCTTTTTCATAATATTAGGGCAGTCGTTTATTCCTTTTAAGAGTACTGATTGATTACCAATGTTTACGCCTGCATCCGCTAGCTTTTCACAAGCTATTTTAGCTTCTTCCGTTACCTCTTTTGGATGATTAAAGTGCGTGTTTAAATATACAGGGTGATGTTTTTTTAACATTTCACAAAAATCATCTGTTATTCTTTGAGGAAGAACTACAGGCATTCTGCTTCCAATTCTTATAATTTCGATGTGATCAATTTTTCTAAGTTCTCCAAGAATGTAATCCAGTTTTTTATCAGTTAAAATCAAAGGATCTCCTCCTGAAATAATAACATCTCTAATTTCTGGTGTATTTCTAAGATATTCAAAAGCTTGTATTAAATGGTCTTTCTCCATATTTTGTGCCACATCGCCAACAATCCTTCTTCTTGTACAATGTCTGCAATACATAGAACATTCATGTGTTACTAATAAAAGAGCTCTATCGGGATAACGATGTGTTAAACCAGATACTGGAGAATCTACATCTTCATGTAGAGGATCATCTAAATCCGATGGAGCAACAAAAAGCTCGTTTAGAACAGGGACTGCTAACATTCTAACAGGGCAGTTTTTATCTTCTTTATCCATTAATGCAGCATAATATGGCGTAATTGCCATTTTAAACTTTGATAATGTTTTAGATAAATTCTCTTTTTTCTCATCGGAAAGATTGACTACTTTTTCAAGTGTTGGAATGTCACGAATCGCGTTTTTTAATTGCCATTTCCAATCGTCCCAATCTTCCTTTTTTACATCTTTAAATAAAGGAATGTGTTTATATTCAACTTTTCTATACTCTTTTTTCATTCTTTATAAGTTTAAAAAGACAAACCAAATTAAGCATATAATCGCTCGTATAAATCTCTAATGGTTTTATCCTCTCTTAAAATATTTAATGTTATTTCGGCGTGGTCTTGTGCATAACCATTACCAACTATCATATCTACATCTTTACCAATACCTTCAGCACCTAAAGCTGCTTTGGTAAATGAAGTAGCCATACTAAAGAAATAAACTACACCTCTTTCTTTACACATAAGAATTGAGCCCATTTCAGTATTTTGAATATTCACATTGTTAATAATAACATCTGCCAATTCACCATTCGTTAATTTTAAAATTTCCTCGTAACAGCTAATTGCATCAGTGGCGTCGAGTTTAATAACATCATCACAAATATCAAGTTCTTTAAGGCTCTTAAGTGTTTCATCTCGACTAACTATTCCTATTATTCTACCATTAATTCCAGCTCTTCTTTTAGCTTCATAACAACAAAGTACTCCTGATTTTCCACTCGCTCCAATTACAACGACAGTATCGCCCGATTTTACCAAACGAGCAGTTTGTGCAGGTGCACCACACACATCAAGAACTGCTAGTGATAATGCATCTGGCATATCGTTTGGTAATTTTGAATAAATCCCGCTTTCAAATAAAATTGCCTTTGCTTTCACTTTTACTTGATCAACATCTTTTTTAATATCAATTATTTTTTCAATTTTAAGTGGAGTTAATGATAAAGAAACAAGACTTGCTATTTTATCTCCAACCTTTAAATCTCTTTTACCTTCAAGTGCTGAACCTATTTTTGCGACAGTTCCAATAAACATTCCGCCAGAGCCTGTAACAGGATTTTTCATTTTTCCTTGAGCTCTTACTATGTTTAAAATAGTTTCTTTAATTTTTTCAGTATCTCCGCCTACTTGTTCTTTTATTTGGGTAAAACTTGCTGAATCGATATTTAAGATATCTACATCAACTAAAATTTCATTATCGTAAATTTCAGTAAAATCGTTATCAACCTTTAATGCAGGTTGAGGGAGAACCCCTTTTGGTTCAACAACTCTATGGGTTCCGTATTTATTACCTTTTTTCATGATATAATTCTTTATTGTTTAATATTTGAAGTTTTTATTACAACTTCTTTAAATTTAATATTTCTCTTGCCTCGGTTGGTGTAGCTATTTCTCGACCAAATTCTTTTGCCAATCGTACTACTTTTTCTACTAATTCTCCATTTGATTTTGTTAAAACTCCCTTTGAAATAAAGATGTTATCTTCTAAACCAACTCTTACGTGTCCACCATCAATAATTGCTGCTGTAGCTAACGGAAATTCAAATCTTCCAACACCAGCAACTGTATAAGTTGCATCAGCTGGTAAGCTATGACGCATAAAAACAAAATCTCTTAATGAGCCAGAAATACCACCATTTACACCCATAACTAAATCAAAATGCATTGGTGATTTGATGTACCCTTTTTTATGAAGACGTAACGCCATATCGATCATAGATTTGTCAAATACTTCCAATTCTGGTTTAATGTTTCTTTCAATCATTCTTTCACCAAAATATTTTATAGTGTTCTCCGTATTTTCAAATACTTCATCACCACCAAAATTTAATGTACCACAATCTAAAGTTGCCATTTCTGGATTTAATTCAGTAGGTTGTAATCTTTCGTCATTAGACATACCAACTGCACCTCCTGTTGAAGGTTGAATAATTGCATCTGGACATTTTTTCCTTATGGCGCCCATCACTTCTTTGAAGCGATTTTTATCTTGAGTAGGTGTACCATCATCTTTACGAACGTGCAAATGAATAATACTTGCTCCTGCTTCGTAAGCTAAACTTGCTTCACGAACACATTCTTCAATTGTATAAGGAACAGCAGGGTTGTGTTCTTTCGTAACTTCGGCTCCTGATATTGCTGCTGTAATAATTAATTTTTCCATTTTTTTGTGTTTTGTTTTGCCTAATTATCCTCTTCCAATAATCATTTTTTTAGGATCTACTTTTTCTCTAAGAATTGTTAACTCTTCAGCTGTAGGTTCTTTTGTAATCTCGTAAGAATCAGGAATGATAATATCAAACTCAGCGTTTTCTTTTACATCATGAATTGTTTTCCCTGGATGTAAAGAAATTAACTCCATTTCTTTTGAATCTTTCTGATAACCATACACTCCTAAATCAGTAATAACTCTATGCGGCCCTGTATTTTTTGGAAGACCTGCTTCCTCTCTTGAATTACCTCCTTCTAAATAGCCTGGCGTTGTAACAAAATCTACTTTTTTTGCAAATCGTTGTTTGTTTTGCGGTGTTACAACCAATGTTTTCCAACATAATGAAGCTAAATCGTTTGCTCCACCACTACCTGGAAATCTTGTTTTTGGCTTGCTATGATTATCCCCTATTATTGTTGAATTTAAGTTTCCATATTTATCAATTTGCGCTCCACCTAAAAAACAATAATCTACAATTCCTGCTTGGCATAATTCCATAATTTCTGCCATTGAAGTTGCTTTTAGTCCTTTATGTGTAGTTCTAGAATCACCAACAGAAATTGGCATTGCTGGTAATAATGGCGCAATTCCTCCTGCTTCGAATAATACTGTAAGATTTGGTGATTTTGTCATTTGGGCTAACATTGCTGCAGCACAAGGAACACCTGTTCCAACTACTACAACTGCACCATCTTCAAGACTGCGTGCAGCAATACAAATCATTAGCTCCATACTATTATACTTTGTACTCATCATATAAATAGTTTAAAATAAGTGTTCAGTTTGTATTAATTTCTTCATCTTTTTCATACCTCCATTTAGCTCTAAATATTCATAAAAACTCTCTGTTTTATGAATGTTTTCATCTATAAATTCTTTAAAAGCTTCTGGGTCTTTTTCAAGTTTTAACCATTTCATTAAATGCTCTTCGTCAGAAAAATATTCACCTGGCATGTTTCCTGGGTAAGAACCGTAAGGAATTTCAATAACAGCATCAACACACCAATAAGGGATGACAGTTTTATGTGGTTCTCTTCTTATTTCTTCGTTTGAAATAATTTTCTCTGTAGTAACAATTACTCGTTTTGATGCTTTTGCAATATCATCATCAGCAACTAGAATTCCTTCAATTTGACAATTTCCATAAATATCAGCTCGATGTACATGAATAAACGCAACATCTGGATATAATGCTGGAAGTAGTGCTAATTTTTGATTTGTAAATGGACATATACCTTCTTTGGCGCCAGAATATTTAAACGTATCTGTTCCTAACATTACACGACTTGGCATATAAGGAAGTCCCATTGCAGCCGCTTTAAATCTCCAAGAAAGCGCACCGTTAGACCATTCAGTAACTTTTACATTGCCCGATTCAAACATTCTTCGTGCATTTTTCGAAAGTCCTCTAGCTTCTAACCCAACTATATATGCCGCATCACATCTATTAAAACTTTTTCCTGCGCTTAAAATTTGACAATCATGTGTTGACACGTGTCCTGAAAAACCAAGGTCTTTCTTTTTTTGACGAACCACTTCGTGTATTAATGCAGTAGGAATACGAACCCCACCAAAACCACCTATTGCAAGATAATCTCCGTTGTTTACATATGTTGAAACTGCATCTTTTACATTGGTTCGTTTATCTTCCATCAACTTCTTCTTTTTTCTAAAGAAGTCTCTCATTTCATCACTGTTTGGAGAATTAAAAACTTCTCCTAAACCTTGTTTTAAATCGTTCTTATCCATAATAAAAAAGTTATTAATATTTATCTTTTATATAAGCTAATACCTCTTCTTTAGTATTAATTGTATTCACTTTGAAGATTAGCTTTACCATTGATAAATTTATTTACGTTGACTTGATTTTGGAGTAACACAGGTTCCAGTTGCTTTACAAACAATTATTGGTTCCTCTAGAAAGTCACAAGCAGAATCTGAAATATCTGGTCTAGGAGCTATTACTTTTCTTGCTTCAAACTTCATTCTTCTACTAGAATTTCCTTCTTCAATAATTTCTCCTATAGCTTCAATATAATCACCTGCATAAACGGGAGCCATAAATTCAACCATATCATAAGCTTTAAATAATCCTTCGTCACCATCTCTTAAAATAAGAAGCTCTGTAGCAACGTCTCCAAATAGCTGAAGCATACGTGCTCCATCTACAAGATTTCCACCATAATGAGCGTCATGAGAGCTCATTCTTAATCTAATTATTGATCTTATCATTTTATTGTTTTTTAAAAGTCATTATTATTTATTTCCATGTTTAAATTCTTTTAACGAATTCGTTATTTCTAATTTTTTCATTTCCTTTAAATTTTTAGGTTATGAATTTAAGTTGTGAATAATTTGAAAATAAAATTGAGAATCCTCGAGTAAATAAAAAATATTTTATGGAGGATGTGTAGTACATGTTATATAACTTTAAAGGTTAAGCTTTACATGACAAAAAGGCATCGGTTACTTCGATCCTTTCAACTGTTTTGTATAGATATTTGTGTGTTAATTCCATAGTTACAAAAACTAGTATAAATTTACAAAAGGGCTTTTTAATTACCAAAATTAACAACAACAATTTGAATTCTTTTTTTAAGAATTAATAATTATTCTTCCCTATAATTATAAGAATAACAATTCTTACATTTGTAATACATCTTTTTTTATGAAAATAGCAGGAAAACGATATTTAGATTATAGCTCCTTCATTAAATTATATTTTGGTGAACGCGTGCAAAAAATTTCTTTAGATATTGGTTTTTCGTGTCCAAATCGTGATGGTTCAAAAGGTATTGGTGGTTGTACTTATTGTAACAATAATACGTTTAATCCTGATTATTGCGAACCACGAAAAAGTATTAAAACTCAACTAGAACAAGGTATCGAATTCTTTTCTAGAAAAGGAAAAAACAATAAATTTTTAGCCTATTTTCAGGCATATACAAATACGTACGGTGATTTTGAAGAACTCAAAAAAATGTATGAGGAAGCTTTAAACGTTCCTAAAGTTGTTGGTTTGGTAATTGGAACGCGTCCGGATTGTATATCAGAAGAAATTATAGATTATTTAAACGAACTTTCTAAAACCTATTTTGTTTCTCTAGAATTTGGTGTAGAAAGCACCAATGAAAAAACTTTGAAAGCTGTAAATCGTTGTCATACTTTTGAAGAAACAAAAGCTACTTTTGAATTGTGCAAAAACAAAGGATTTCATTTAGGTGCTCATATTATTTTAGGCTTACCAAATGAAAGTAAAGAAGATTTAATG
>Ga0209345_10002698_pt1 | contig 19196 bp, 22 predicted proteins | sample Cruoilmetagenom7_FD_187294 | JGI IMG/M metagenome (GOLD analysis project Ga0209345, IMG submission 187294) | Oil polluted marine microbial communities from Coal Oil Point, Santa Barbara, California, USA - Sample 7 (SPAdes) (version 2) | ecosystem: Environmental > Aquatic > Marine > Oil seeps ... | reverse complement strand
CATCAGACTTGCAGCCCATGGAAACCAGACGCCGATAACACCCTCATATATCTACTTTTTAGATAACAGATTTCATCCGCTAGCGACGTCACAAAAGGTATGTGACGCGTGGCAAAGACAATCAGAACAAATGGCCAGTTGGCGCTCGTCCGTGCGTTGGTTGATGCACGTCAGAATGCGGGTCTCAGCCAGCAGCAGTTGGCGGCGAAGCTCAAACGCCACCAGTCGTTTGTGGCACGTCTCGAAAGCGGCGAGCGTCGTATCGACGTCGTGGAGTTTACAGTTCTGGCGAGGGTTATCGGCTTTGATAAAGATGAAGTCCTGTCGATTGTCGAAGCCGCCACGGAGCCCGACCACAGGATATGAAGCCAATGAATTGTTGAGAACGCGGAAACCCATTTTCCCGGTCTGATGATCATTCCCTCATCGAGGACCAGGTAGCCAAAATCAACGAAGTCCGGCGCGCGGTCGTAGTGAACGCTCTGCAACCCCACGCCGCAATTCGCAGCGCCACAGTGCAGGAAGTCAGTAAACAGTGAACGATGATAGGGGTGAGGGCGTCGCGATCGCCAATCTGATCGGGACCGATGGGTGCAGTGTTGTTGGTTGGGTTTATCGTTGGAGTACAGGCTCACATGCGGTGATGTGGGACGTCCAAGGGCCCCAGCCGGTATCGAAAACCCGGCCGGATATAAGTGACGAACAGAAGCAAGAAATCGACTTCGATGCGCTCACGCGGATTCGAAAAAGTGACAGTGGATAGGATTCTCACGCAGCCGCCAGTTCATATTGATGGAAAGGGTCTGCGAGCGTACCGGTCATTTGAGCTGATGGCAGCGAAGGTCTCGAAGGAGCCCATTGCGGAAGTGTCAATTCTTTGCTGCGTGTGCTCGTGGCGCGAAAAATGCTGCACGGGCAAAACATCTTGTGCGGTCGCGCAGCGGGAGAACCGGTCATTCGTAAGGACCAATGCAAGCAGCAGGGGTCGAATTCAAGGCGTGCCACACAAAAGACCGTTAAGACTACCTGAAAATTGGAACATCGGCAGGGTTTGTAGAAGCGCGTAGGTACACTCGCAGAAGTGGTGCTCCAGGCTCATGGAAAAAACCGCCGAGGTGGACAGGTCTCAATTCGAGAATCCATTCGCGGCCGGGTGATGATCTACTTTTTGACACAGGATGATGCGGAGCACCTCACGATACACGTGTGGGTCTGACAGCGGTGACCAGACGAGCGAAATAACTCACTGATCTGCTCAACCTCAGGCTTTCAATTCGGCCAGGTTCGAACACCATGCATCCATGCCATCCCCCGTTCGGGCCGAGAGGCAGAAGATTTTCACTCCCGGATTAACTTCCAGAATATTGCGCCTGCACATTTCCTCGTCAAAATCCACATGCGGCGCCAGGTCCATCTTGTTGATCACAACCCATTCCACAGCACGGAACATGTGTGGGTATTTGATTGGCTTGTCTTCACCTTCCGTCGTTGAAATCACTGCGATTTTCATCTTCTCGCCCAGATCGAACATGGCCGGACACACCAGATTCCCCACATTCTCGATCATCAGGATTGACCCGGTTTGGGGATCCAGCGACTTGACCGCCGACGCGATCATATCCGCTTCCAGATGGCACCCGGCACCGGTGTTGATCTGGACGGCCCGGGCTCCGGCATCGCGGATGCGGTCGGCGTCATTCGACGTCATCTGATCACCTTCGATCACCGCGATGTCGACCGCGCCCTTCATGCGCTTGATCGTCTCTTCGAGCAATGTCGTTTTGCCGGACCCCGGTGAAGAGACGATATTCAGGGCGATGACGCCGCGCCCTTCGAACCAGCCGCGGTTGCGGGTCGCGATTTCGTTGTTTTTTCCCAGGATTGCGGTTTCCAGAGAAATAACCTCGCCGCCCGGACCGTGCACATTCGGCTCATCATGACCGTGGTGATGGTCGTCATGAGGATGCGCGTGATCATGATCATGTCCATGGTCATGCGCATGATCCTCTCTCAACAGAACTTTGAATCCCGTTTCAGGATCGGTCATCGAGACTTCGTTTGCAGGGTCGGCACAGCCGCATACGCCACACATTTATGCTTCCTCCAAAAATTCCAATTCGCGGACAGTGAATGTGTCCTTGTCCGCATCAATAAAACCCAAAGACACCCCGGCAATCGCAGTGCTTTCGGTCACCAGATCCCAGCAAAACGCCAAAGCGCCACGCTCCACGCAAGCCTGTGGGCCAATGGCCACGCGGACCTCCTTGAGCCTTCGCCCTTTGGCTTTTTCTTCTGCGATACCCGCGATGCTGCGGGCCAGACCGAGTTCATGCATCAGCCCACTCCCCAGGCCACTGGTCCGGTTTCCCACATGATCGACAGGCCGATGGCGACAACGATAGCGGCAATGGACATCTGCACGGCGGTATGAAGGCCTTTTGCGATTTTTGGCGCCTGGAGCACCGGCCAACCGACAACGACGGACAGGGCTGCCATGCCAAGAGCGGACCCAAGCCCGACCAGGCCGACATATCCGACAGCCAGCCAGGGGTCGCCGGTCGTGGAGACCGCCAGCACGATGAGCCCAGACGACCCGGCCGCGCCGTGCAGCAGACCAATGACAAGGGCTTTTAGGGGAAAACGTTCGGGGTGTTCGTGGGCATGCGCGCTTTGGGAATGGTCGGCCACATCGGATGCGTGACTGTGCACGTGCAGGTGCCGACCCTGTCCCTCATGTTGATGGACGTGATAGTGCAGCCTGTCCTTGCGAAACCTGTGCACGACCTGTGCCCCGAGGAATACCAGCATGACGCCAACAGCAAATTCCAGCCCCGCCGCGCGCTGCTCACTGAGGACAAGGCTGAAGACTATCACGCCGATGGACATGACCAGCAACGTCGCCGTGTGGCCCAAGCCCCAGACCGCGCCCCGCAACAGGAGTTTGTTCTTTCCTCCGTTGCTGAGCGTACTGACTGCTGCCAAATGATCTGCTTCGAGGGCGTGAACCATGCCAATCAGAAAACCCAAAAGCAGAAACCCAGACGATGACGACGCATCAAGAAATGTAAGATTTTCCAGTAAGGCCATTAGCAAATCCTCGGAAGTTGTTCGCCGACGAGCATGTCGACGATGCGCAAGCCACCAAAGACGGTCTTCATCACAACCGTTCGGGGATGTTGGGTGGTGGCCTTGCCGATGATCACGGCCTGACGGCCCGCATCGGTGGCGCGCATTGCGGACAACGCAGCGTGAGCCTGTTCTTCGGGGACGAAGATCACCAATGTGCCTTCATTCGCCAGATAAAGGGGATCCAATCCCAGAATTTCGCACACGCCTTTGACCTCGGTGCGTAACGGCAGGACGTCTTCACCAATCTCAATGCCGACACCCGCCGCATCTGCGATTTCGTTCAAGGCTGAGGCCAGTCCGCCGCGTGTCGCATCCCGTGCAACCCGCGTGCCCGGTGCGGCGGTCAGAATGGCCTCCATCAGGTGATTGAGCGGCTGACAATCCGAGGGGATTTCGGTGCTGAGCGCCATATCGCCACGCGCGGCGAGGATCGCGGCACCGTGATCGCCCAGCACGCCGTTGACGATAGCAACATCGCCCGGCTGCACGGTTTCGGCCAACAGATCACGGCCCGGCTCAATCACGCCGATGCCGGATGTGGTGATGAAAACGCCGTCACCCGATCCTTTGCCGACCACCTTTGTGTCACCTGTCACGATAGAGACGCCCGCATCGTCTGCCGCTTTTTGCATCGACGCAGCGATCCGGCGCAGCGTCGAAATCTCGACACCTTCCTCAATGATGAAGGCCGCTGACAGCCACAGTGGCTTCGCGCCGCCGACGGCCAAATCGTTCACAGTGCCGCAGACGGCGATCTTACCTATGTCGCCACCGGGAAACTCCATCGGCGATACCACGAACCCGTCCGTGGTAAAGGCCAGCCTCGCTCCGGGTACGGTGACAGCCTCAGTCATCAACCGTGCCTGATCTTCCATGCCGGGCGGACGGAAGACGGACGTGAACACATCCTCGATCAGGTCTCGCATCGCCTTGCCGCCCCCGCCATGGGCCATCGTCACCTTGTCGGCAACAACACGTCTGGGCTGGCGGTCCATCGCGTTCATTCTGCCGGCTCCAGATCAAGGCCGCCATATTGGTAATAGGCCGCGCAGGCCCCTTCCGAGCTGACCATCAACGCCCCCAGCGGCATTTCCGGCGTACACCCCTTGCCGAATTGCGGGCAGGCGTGGGGCTTGATCCGGCCGGTCATGACGTCGCCGCAGGCGCAACCTTCCTGTTCTTCTGTGAACGATGTGTTGCGCCCATAGCCGATGTTGAATTTCACTTCAGCATCGAAGGCTTTGTACCGGTCGCGAATGCGCAGCCCGCTGGCATCGATCTCGCCCAAACCGCGCCATTCGAAGGTGGGGCGCGGCTCATAAACCTTTTCACAAGCCGCTATGGACACTGGATTTCCCTCATTGGGAACGATACGCGAATACTGGTTTTCCACCTCGGCGCGGCCATCGCGAATTTGTTCCAGCACCATCAAAACCGATTGCAACAAGTCCAGCGGCTCGAACCCCGCTACTACGATGGGTTTGCCATAATCGCGCGCGATGAACTGGTAAGGTTCGGTGCCGATCACCATCGACACGTGGCCGGGGCCGACAAAACCATCCAAAATCATATGCGGGTCATCCAGCAGTGCCTTGATGGGGGGCGGCACGGTGATGTGGTTGCAAAAGATCGTGAAATTCGTGAGCCCGTCGGCATCAGCCTGCAGGATCGAAAGCGCGGTCGACGGTGTGGTCGTCTCAAACCCAAGGCCGAAGAACACAACTTCGCGGTCGGGGTTGCGGCGCGCCAATTCCAGCGCGTCCAGCGGCGAATAGACCATGCGAATGTCGGCCCCATCGGCCTTGGCCTGGATCAGGGATTTCTTCGTGCCTGGCACACGCATCGCGTCGCCGAAGGTGGTAAAGATCACCTTGGGATCTTCGGCGATCTGCACGCATTCATCCACCCGGCTCATTGGCAGCACGCAAACCGGGCAGCCAGGGCCGTGAATAAACTCCAGCCCCTTAGGGGTAAGTTTGTCCAACCCATAGCGGAAGATCGCATGGGTGTGCCCGCCACAGACTTCCATGATGTGAACGGGCTTTTCCTTCGTCGCGCCGATCTCTTGCGTGACGCGTTCTATGGCCGCAAGGACCCCTTTGGCCGCAACTGGATCGCGGAATTCATCTGCATACTTCATGATGCGTCCGCCAGCATCGTCGCACTGGCCCGCATCGCCTCTATCTCTTCCTGCGCTTCTCCAAGCTCGCGCAAGACCTCCAACGTCAGCACCGCTTCCTCTTCGTTGATCTTGCTCATGGCAAAACCGACATGGATCAGGGTCCATGTGCCGATCAGATCCTCCAACGGATCGTCACCCGCGATACAGGCCACGTTGACCTCGCGTTTCACGCCCGAGATATCGACCATGGCGAGCTTGCGGGTCGCATCCGAAATTTCGGTAATTTGCCCTGGAATTCCTAGGCACATCTTGCGTCCTCCCCTTGTGTGTTTGCCAGGGCGATCACGGCTTGCCCCAGTGAAATACCGCCGTCATTCGCCGGATAGTCGGAATGGCTCAGAACGGTCAGACCAGCGCTTTCCAAGCCGCGGTGGACCAGCTCAAAAAGCGTTGCGTTTTGAAAACAGCCGCCCGACAGGGCGACAGTGTCGATAGTCGTGTCTTTGGTCAGCCGTATCGCCATTTCGACGACGGAGCGTGCCAACCCGCGGTGGAACCTTGCCGACATCGTGCCAACGGGTGTTTTTAGCACCAGATCGCCCAGCATCGCCCGCCAAACGGCCAATGGCTCGATGTATGGAATTCCCTTGCCGCCCATCAGCGGGATTGAAAACGGATAGGCCAGATCCTCCGGTTCGTTCAGGGCATCCGGGTCAAGCGCAGCCTCAAACAGGATCGCGGCCTCGCCCTCATAATTCTGCCGGTCCCAGGCGATGCCGGAAATCGCAGCGGCGGCATCGAATAACCGACCACAGGAAGACGCGAGCGGCGTGTTCGTACCGGCCTTGATCATCGCGTCCAGCGTGTCGCGGGGCAGGTCCTGCATGCGGTTGAAGATCTCAAGGTCAGAGAAATTCATTGCAAACTCGCCCCAGCCCATTTCGGCCATCAGATGGGCATAGGCATTGCGCCAAGGCTCGCGCACAGCAGCCGTTCCGCCGGGCAGTGCAACTGGCTTCAGACAACCAACCCGACGATACCCATGGTAGTCGCAGATCAGGAATTCACCGCCCCAGATCGTGCCGTCATCCCCCAGGCCCGTGCCGTCCAGCGCAATCCCAAGCGCGTGTCCAGCGGACAAAGGCCGACCATTTTCAGCTAGACAAGAGGCGATATGCGCATGGTGGTGCTGTACCTCGATCACCGGGCGTTCGCCTGCCATCTGGAAACCGCGCTGCGTGGACAGGTATTGCGGGTGCTGATCGACGGCGATGACGTCTGGGGCATGATCAAAGAGGTTTTCGTAAAGGCCCAGATTGCGTGTCACATCATCGTTCGTAGCCACATCCTCCAGATCGCCCATATGCTGGGAGACGATCGCGCGTCCGTCCTTGATCAGGCAGAACGTGTTCTTCTGTTCCGCGCCGAGCGCCAGCACCTCTGCGGAGGTCGAAAACCCGGCCGGCAATTCGAGCCCTTGGGGCGCGTATCCGCGCGCCCGGCGCAACAAGCGGGGACGGCCAAGGTCAACGCGCACAACACTGTCGTCGATCCGGTTGGCGATGTCGCGGTTATGTAGACAGGCGAAATCAGCTATATCGGCGAGACGGTCGCGGGTTTCCTGATTGTCAATGCATTGCGGCTGACCCGATGGGTTGCCGCTGGTCATGATCACCGGACGCCCGATGCGCCGCAGGATCATGTGATAGAACGGCGTATAGGGCAGCATCACGCCCAGCCGGTCCAGGCCCGGCGCAATCTCATCGGGCAAGCTGTTCGGCTTGGCCTTGAGCAGCAAAATCGGCGCTTGCGGGCTGGACAGCAGGTCGGCTTCGACATCCGAAACCTCGCAATACGCGCGCACCACATCCAGATCGCGCGCCATCAGCGCAAAGGCTTTGCCTACCCGCGATTTGCGCTTGCGCAATTCGGCCACGGCGTTGGCATTGGTGGCATCGCACGCCAGATGCACACCGCCCAGACCCCGGATCGCCACGATATGACCGTTCATGATCATCCCGCCGGTTGCATCAACGTCATCGAGCATCGAAAACGCTTCGAGATTCACCGCGCCCTTGCCAAGTTTCTCGATCCAGATATTCGGTCCGCACCGGCCACAGGCCACAGGTTGCGCGTGAAAGCGGCGATCCAGCGGATCAGAGTATTCTGCCGCGCAGGGCGGGCACAGATCAAACGGGGCCATCGTTGTCTTGGCGCGGTCATAAGGGGCGGCCTTTACGATGGAAAAACGCGGCCCGCAATTGGTGCAATTGGCAAAGGGGTAGCGATAGCGCCGCTCAAACGGATTGCGGATTTCCTCCAGGCAATCGGCGCAGGTCGCGGCATCCGGCGTGACGCTGCCACGCATCTCTCCTTCCTGCGACGCGGAGATTTCAAACCCGCAGGGGGGCGGGTCGGTCAGTGGCGTGACATCCAGCCGTTCGATACGGGCTAGTGGCGGCAACGCGCTGTGAAGCTTGTCGGGAAAGGCCGCAACATGAGCCCCCCAAAGCTGGATCACAACCCCTTCGCCCGTGTTCTTCACATCGCCCGTCAGGCCCATTTCATGCGCCAACCGCCAGACGGTCGGGCGAAAACCAACGCCCTGAACCTGCCCGGAAACAGTGAAGCGCACGCCGGTCATGTCGCTGCGTCCCAGATCAGAATGCGGTTGTTGCCGCTGTCGGCCACCGCCACTGTCGACCCCAGGGAGGACAGGCCATAGGGCCAACACACCGTATCGCGTTCGGCGATGCCCCAGCGGTTGTCGCCCTTTGCCGCAAAATCAGGCTGCGCTGTCAGCCGGTCCGCGTGGGCGGCCATACCTGTATCCTCAAATCCCAAGAGCCGCGAATTAGCCGTGTCAGCCACCACCAACGTCGCCCCAAGCGTCGCCAGCGCATAGGGCATATTCATCGCTTGAGACGTGGGATAATAGGACGCCATATTGTGGTCGCAGGCGCTCATATCCGCCTGTCCCAGCACGGTATCGCATGGGGTGCCGTTCCGCTTGGGGAGTGCATCCCAGATCATCACCCGATTGTTGCCAGCGTCCGCAACAGCCAGCCCGTCTTTCCAGACAATGGCCATATGCGGCCAGCGCATCGAGGCGTCGGACACCGCCTCGCCCGCGTTTTCATCCCGGCAGGTGAAGTCACGCTGCCCCAGAACCAGATCCGCCGGTTGGCCCGTGGTTTGCGGATCATCCCAGATCAGCACACGGCGGTTTCCGGTGTCGCACACGATCAGCCGGTCGCCATTCGACGACACGCCGTAGGGCCAGTGCATCGTATCGGCCCGCGCGTGCGACAGGCCCACATTTGCCAGTGCACTGCCCGCGTCGGGCTGCCCCAGAACAATGTCGGCGCCGTGTTCGGGGCCGGCTGGCGTTTCGCGCCAGATCAGCACGCGGTGGTTCCACGGGTCGGCTACCGCCAATCCGCCGCGAAAGGCCGTGATGCCGGTCGGGACATTCACGGTGTTCGCAGCCACGAGGCCCTTTGCGTTGCGGCCTTCGCGGCCAAAGTCGGGCTGGCCCAAAAGTATATCGGCAGGGGTGTCATCCCGGGTCGGAACCGTCTTCCACCCCAGCACCCGGTGATGCCCAGTATCGGATACCCAGAGAGAGCCGTCAGGATGCAGGCAGACGCCACGCGGCCCGAACATCAGGTGGGGCGCAGGGGTGATCGCCTGAACCAGCGAACCACCATCGCTGCCTAAAACAACCCGCGCGCCCTGCGTGCCCAACAAGGGCGCACCGGGGGTTATGGTGCCGGGCGCCTTCTGCGGACTGAACGATCGGGACAGCGAGACTTTCACGCGATAATCCTCACTTCGATATTGGGCCCTTTGACCCGCACGGCATGGGGCTGCAATTGCACCTCGGGCGCGGTCAGGCATTCGCCACTCTCGAGCGCATATCGAAACCCGTGATGCGGGCAGGACAGGATCGTCTCGGCGATATCGCCATGGGTCATCTCAAGGCCCATATGCGCGCAGGCGTTTTTGAAACAGCTCACCTTGTCGGCAAAGCGGCTGATGATCACCGAATGATTGTCAATGTTGAGAAATCGCGTTTCGCCATCGGCCAGATCATCCAGCGGCAGGGCTATGGTCCATTCGCTGTCGCCGTAATTGGCAAAGGGCGAAGTGAACTGCACCCCGTCCGACCCACCGCCACCCAGACCCTTGGCCTGTTTGACTTCGGTGATTTCGGGAACATGGTCCTGAATGGCCTTTTTGACTCCCGCATAAAACGTCAATTGCGAGGCAGGGCATCCATCGCACGCGCCCAGAAACCGGATTTCGGCGCGGTTGCCTTCGACCGACGCAACCTCGGCATCGCCGCCATGGCTAGCCAGGCTCGGGCGCACCGTTTCCAATGCCGCCTCGACCCGTTCATATAGCGATGGTCGCAGTATCCCGTGGCGGCGCAGCACGGCGTAAACCACCTCGTCGCGGGCCGCCTCTTTCAAGGCGCTTCCAAATTCGGGGCGGTCCTTGAGAGCGCCGATCAACCGTCGGAACGCTTCCTTGTTCAATGCATCAACGGCTTCGGCCCGGGCATGCGCACCGCGGCGGGCCGCCTCATCCCAGCCATCTGCCAGCATTTCAAGCGCCTTCAGATCTCCGATCAGGCGATCCAGTGTCGGCTCTTCGCCGTCAAGAGATGACGCATCAGGCATCGCTTATGCGTATTTCAGGTCTTTGAACAACACGGGCTGAGCCGCGCCACCTGCCGCGCCTGCTGCAATGGCTGCTACCCAGATCGGTGCAAACAACCCGATGACAACACCGGCGATCACACCGACGCCCGCCCCCATCATCAACTGCCGCATCGCGGCCTTGTTGTCCTTGAAAAGCTTACCCGCAAAAAAAAGCTTTGCAGAATTCATCGCCATTCCCAGCATAGCGCCCTCCTAGATCAGCAAAAGAACAAGTGTGGTCACCACGACTGCGACGCCACCTGCAAGCCCGCCGTAAAGCGCGCCCATGTAGGTGGCCAGCTCTGTGCCCAGTGCATCTTTACCGATGCGCAGGCCCGATAAGGCCCCTGCACCCATGGCGGCGGCCAGGCCGGCGGCCAGGGCGACAACTATGACTATAGCGCTCAACTGTATTCTCCATTTTTCATTGTAATCCGCTCCGTTCCAGAATTGTCGATGGACCAAGGGCCGCGTTGAGTTCGGTGATGGCTTCGGTCACAGCCTGCGCCTTTTCACCGGCTCCACGCTTGGCGAAAACACCCCGGGCTTCTTCCAGCAAACGCACCGCTTCGGTCAGGTTGCCATAATTCCCACCATCGGGGTTTTGTGGGTCGTCAGGCAGGTTCGACAGGCAATTGGCCTTGTTCGCGATCGTGTTGGCGTACTCTTCCGGCATGTCGCGGATTGTGCGCACCTTGAGCGCCTCGTCATACGCTTCCAGTGCACGAAACCCGTTTTCCACCCGGTGAGACGAGGACACGTATTGCAGCGCGTTGCCCAGGTTGTTCTGCAGCATCGCGTACTCGTTCGGGTGATCGATCAGGTTGACCACCGTCAACGCTTCCTCAAAGGCCTGCACCGCCAGAGCTTCGCGCATCTTGCCGGACTGATCGGTGAACGGCATGGACAAGAACGCCGTGGCCAGATTGCTTTGCAGAATGGCGAATTCCTTCGGGTAGTTGGTTTTGTCGAAGGTCCTGAGCGACCGTTGATATGCGCTGATAGCAGGCTGGATTGGCAAAAGACGCATGCCTGCAAGCGTCTGGCAGATCAGGCCTAGGTTCATCTCGGCCTCGGCCACTTCAGCGTCCGACCCTTCCGCTGTCAGGGTTGCAAGCGCGGTCTCTATTTCGATTTTCGCTTCCTTGAGCTGTGTCGCATCTTCGGCGGGCACGGCCATCAGCGCGGTTGCCATACGCGCACGAATGCGGGCGACCCCCAGAACTTCGCCTTCCGGCGCTAGATCCATGGCGAGCTTGTAGAGATCGACAGCAGCAAAGATGTCTTCGGCACGTTCGGGTTTCTGCTGAAGCCCCATCGCGATTTCCATCAGCATCTCGGCCTTTTCGGCCTGAGTCGCTGCAGCCGTCTCGACCGCGGTCATGGCCGCCTGCACCTGCTGCTGAGCACGACTGATATTCGTCAAACCGTTTTCTCCCTCGAATCGAATTTGGTTCGATTTCCGTGTTTGACAGAGAAAAGCAGTCAAAGTGGGGGGCTGTCAACTTTCTTGTTTTATAGCAAACTTAGTTTGCATTTTTTCGTTGCGCTATTCCGACTTTAAAATCGCGCAAAGGGCGCCTTTATCGGCCTCCCACGCGACGGTCAGATCGTTGGATGCAAAGTCGAGAAGGTCCCGATCCTGAAACACATCGCGTGCCTGAACCACCCGATCACCCGCAGCATTCCGGACCTTCAAAAGGCACCCCCCGGCGGTTGCCTGATGGACGGGCATCACCATCAATTCTTCCTGTTGGATCAGTACGATGACCGCATCAATACCGCGGAAATAGGTGTCGACCACGGCACTGGGCAGATAGATCGCACCGTCCCTGATCGCGATCGTGCTCATGCCTGAGACCACGTATGGATCAGGTCGCGAATGCGGCCCTCAACGGTCCCCGCGGCGCGAGAAACCTCGTCACTCAATCCCAACCCGAGCTCCAGCGTTGCCGCCTCGATCAAAAGCACCGACGTCGTCTTGGGAAACGCATCGCCATAGATACGACGACCTGCGTAAAGCGCATGGTCCCATCTGAAATCATGCAGGTTCAGGCTGTTGTTTGGCGGCGCCTCGAGCACATCACCTGGGACCTCGAATATGGCACCCGGGGATCCTTCGGGGATCCGCGCATCGACAATGATCAAATGTGTCGCCCCGCGCGCACTGTACATGACCGACATACCGTCGGTTCCGCCGTCAAAAACCCGCGTGTGGTCCGGGACGCCGTTTTCTCGCATTTGAGCGATGAGATGCGGGCCGACGCCGTCGTCGCTTCGGTTCGGATTGCCGCATCCGATGACGACGATATCAAGCGGCATCAAATCCGCCATAGGCGGCAAGACCATTCCGGTTCAACCGGCACCATCAATTCCGGCAAGTCGCAGAATTTCGCATGTACCTTGTAGTACATGCAGGTCTCGCAGGGTTGCTCAATCTCGTCAGCCTCGATCGTGTGATCGGTGAACCCGGCGACAATCAGTTTCTTTTCCAGATCGTCGCCGGCCTCAACCTGCAGGCGCGCCACGATTTCATTGACTTCCTCGCTGGTCCCGGCACGTGGCCAAACCTCGGTTTCCAGACCCGAGGCCAGCATATCGGCAATTCTCGCGCGCACCTTTTCGTCGTCCATTTCTGCGCTCCCTTCAGATCCGCCAGAGGCGGCACCACCATTCCGGTTTTGCCGGAAGATCAAGCTCTGGCAGGTCGCACCAGCGCTTGTGTACCAGGTAGTACATGCATTCCTGGCACCGCATTTGGTCTTCGCCGTATGGCTGCAACAGCCAGCCCGAAATCACAAGTTTCTCGCGCAGTTGATCCGCGCTCAGGGGGCGCAACTGGTCAAGCAGCGCCCCGAATTCCCGATCAGTCTCCGGGAATGGCTCAACCTCGGTTTCCAATCCTTCTGCGAAATGGTCCTCTATCATTTGGATGAGCATTTCATGCCCCGCTTCGGCGGGTGTCAGGCCATACTTGTCTATGTAAGCTTGGCGCTGCTCTTGAGTTATTGATGCTTCCGGATTTTCTGACATTCAGCTCCCTCCCTAATTGCCGGATGTCGTCGGTCGGCAGATTTGATCCGCCGACCAAAAATAAACATCAGGCTGTTCGGAAGCGGGCCAGTTCGTCGCCTGTTTTGGCATCATGCGCATGAACGGTGCAAACTAGGCAGCTGTCATAGGATCGGCAAACGTGACCAACCTCAACCGGGTCCGCGCTGTTCTTGATCGGTGTGCCGATCAGCGCTTCCTCTATGGGCCCCCGATCGCCGTCGGATGTGCGCGGCCCAACATTCCAAGTCGTTGGCGCAATGATCTGGTAGTTGGCGATCTTGCCATCACGCACGTCAATCCAGTGGCACAATGCGCCGCGGATGGCCTCGGTTGCGCCCCAGCCCTGACCGTCTTTTTCAGTTGGCTTTATATACCATTCGTCGTTCAGTTTGAACTCGCGCAAATTGCGTTCGGCTTCGCGATAGAGAATGCAAAGCTCGTGCATGCGCGCAAAGTGCCGCAGCATCGTCGAGGCACCGCCCATCTTGCGGTACATATCAAGCACCAATCCGTCGCTGTGTTGGAAGTCATGGCCCGTGTCATTGCCCGCGATCAAGCGACGCGCGAGCGGACCTGCTTCCAGACGTCCGGCCTCTGCATGAGACACGGCCGTTGACCAGGAGTATTTGCCCTCGGGATCGATGGGGTTTTTGCTCACCGGGTTCGTGGTCCGGTCGAACGGGTGCACCCCGCCCGCCGCCTCGTCGTACCAGGCGTGCTGCGTGTCTTCGCGGACAAAAGACTGGTCCATCGGGCGGAATGTGTCGGATGCGCCGTCATAGATGCCCGATTTCATGATCACCGCATCTGCGCGGCCATCAATCGTGGGGTTCTGGTACTTGTCTTCATGCGGCAGATAGCCCCATGTGGTGAACCGGCCGTGGCCTTTGCCATACTGATCAAGGCCAATGTCCTTGGACATACGCCAGAACAGGCCCAGGTCCGAATTTGCGTGCTCCGGCTTTTCATCCAGCCACGCTTCGAATTGCTCCAAGGTCTGGATTTCTTCGTAACGCTCCATCGAGCAGCCCAGCCACAGCGGCTCGATCCAGTTCTGGCGGAAATGCTCAAGGATCGACCAGGCGCGGGTGATGTCCGTCAGGGTGGGCGAGCACATGACGCCGCCGGGCACCATGAAGGAGGAGTGCGGCCACTGACCGCCCAGAAGGGCGTAGATCTCGACCGGGCGGCCGGAGATTGTCACCCCCGCTTCATAGGATGTGCCGGTAAACGGGGAATAGCGTTTGACGGCTTCCTCATAAAACGGGCTCATCGCGTAATTTTCGTTGGTGTAATCGATCATCCACAGCCCGTAGTGGTGGCGGGGCAGGGATTGTAGCGATTCAACGATCTGGCCAAGGTTGCGTGCCAGAATAGCGTTGCGCGGTACCGTGGTGCCCCAGGCCGTATCCAGCGCCCAAGCTGCACAAGTCAGGTGCGACGCGCCGCAAATCCCGCAGGCGCGAGGCGTCACAACCAGACCCGCTTGGGGGTCCTTGTCCTTCAGGATGACTTCGAACCCGCGAAACATTTCCGCATGGGTCCAGGCGTTTGTCACAACGCCGTTTTCAATATCGACCCGGACATCCAGATCGCCTTCGACGCGGCCAACTGGCGAAATGTCGAGTGTTTCTACTGCTGCAGACATAATTCTCTCTCCCAAATCGCAGTTAGACTACGAAGATATCTTCTTCGGCCCAGGCCGGTGCCGCGCCTTTGGCGGCTGCGGTGAGCTTGATGTAACCCTTCTTGTCGACACCCTCGGGCATGTCCTTGGGAACCCCCATGACGGTTTGCGTCTTGAAGACAGTGCCCGGAGCCAGATCGAAGAATGGGAATTCCGGTTCAGTGCATCCAAGACAGGGCATGCCCGCACGGGTCTTTGACGAATGGCGGTTCCAAAGGATGCGGTTGCAAGGACTGTGTGTCATGGGCCCGCGGCAGCCCAGATCATAGAACAGGCACCCCTTGCGCTGGCCGAACGCCGTCGTCGACACCTTGTAGGCAAAGTGCATGTTGCGCGTGCACCCGGTCTGCGTGAAGGATGAAAAGAACGTCTTGGGGCGATGAAATTCATCCAGCGTTAGATCACCGGCACGGCCCGTAGCAACGGCAACGAGAATTTGCGTCACCCAATCGGGATGCGCCGGGCATCCCGGAATGTTGATCACCGGCAGACCGGATTTCGCCGCAAACCCTTCGCCCAATGCGCCACCCTTATCGCGCTTCAGGAACTGCAGGCCAACGCTTTCGGATGGGTTCGGCGCCGTAGCTGGGATGCCGCCATAGGTCGCGCAATCGCCGATCGCCACAACGAAATCGGCAACGGCCGAAAGCTCTTTCACCCAGTCTTTCATCGGGCGTCCGCAGAACCGGTTCCATTCGCCGGTGCCGTTGGGCGCGTTGATCACCGTGCCCTCGAACACGAAGATATCCAACTTGATCTCGCCCGAGATGCACTTTTCGACGATCTCTTTGACCTGGTCGCCCAGTTCAAGCCCAAGAGAGGGTTGCCAAAGCACGTTGATTCCGAAGTCGGTGACCAGATCACACGCACTTGGTTCCTCCGCATTCAGAAAAGACATCGTGTTGCCGGAACACGCACCCCCCTGAAGCCACAACAGATTTGCCATTTTCTTCCTCCCAAGGACCAGCATTTATTGCGGCGCATTCCGCAACCCAGAACCATGTCTTCTGCTTGGCATGAGGGCGAAAGGCGCGAGTTTGATGCTGCAATGTTGTACCGCGCCACGCAGTACTGCAAATCAACACATTTGGTCGGGGCGGCCTATTCTGGTAACAAAGTGCATACTGCAAACTAAGTATTCAGGGGCAATTGCAAACTTTGCTGACAGTCTAGGGGGCTCAACTCCGTCCCCCGCACACCGGGCATTCGGCTTCTCCAAAGTAGCTGTACCAGATCCCTTTACAATTCTTGCACCAATGTCCCTTGGCACCCGCGCCCGAACCAGACAAAGCCCGCGACAGGGCCGTCAGACCGAGATTGCGCGGTTCGGACCGGGTCTTTGACAGGCCGGATCTGGCATACGGGAATCCGATGACTTTATTGGCAGGCGTGTCATCGTCCATATCTTACCCTTTGCGCAGGCCGTATCGTTTTATCTTGTTCGCCAGCCCGACTCGCGACAGGCCCAACTCTTCTGCAACCTTGCTTTGGTTCCAGTGAAACGCCGCGAGCGCCTGGGTCAAGACGGCCTGCTCCAGATGTTCGACTTTGTCTTTGAGTGTCGCGCCAGATGTCAAAAACGCCGCGCTCTCGTGGTTCTCGATTGGCGTACGCGCGATCTTTTCCGATAAGTGCCTTAACGCAACATACCCACCCTGTTCCGCCACCGCGACCATGCGCTGAACTTCACTTTCCAGTTCCCGGACATTCCCTGGAAACGGATAGTGCTCCAGTTGTTTCAGGACGTCCGATGTGACGCCCAATACCCGCCGACCAACCACGCCTGCATATTTCTCAACAAAGAACTGCGTCAACACCGGGATGTCGTCAGTCCGGTCGCGAAGCGCAGGCAGTTCCAACTGAAACCCGCGCAGTCGATAATACAGATCACGGCGGAAACTGCCTTCTTCCACCATCTCTTCGATCGAACGGTTGGATGCCGCGATGATCCGCACGTTGCTGTGCAGGGTTTTATCAGAGCCGAGCGGTTTCACTTCGCCCTCTTGCAGAAAGCGCAGGAGGGCCACCTGAAAATGCGGTGACACTTCTGAGACCTCGTCCAGAAACACAGTGCCGCCATCGGCGGCCCGAAACAGGCCCAACCGGTCCGCAATGGCCCCCGGAAAGGCGCCACGCACATGGCCGAAAAGCTCGGAGTACAACGCGTCGTCAGACACACTGCCACAGTTCTGGCTGTGCATGGGCGAGTTCACGCGATCAGAGTTGAAATGAATGGCGCGCGCCAAAAGCTCTTTGCCGGTGCCTGTCTCGCCCCGGATCAGCACAGGCATGTCCGTCGAGGCTGCAACTCTCGCTTCGGCGACCAATTCGGCCATCTTGGGGCTTGAGTAGACCAACCTCTCAAAGCGTGAAACACCCCCCTGGACCGACCCTCCCTCTTCGTCCGCGAAAATCTCATCGTCCAGCGAAAGCTTGAGCTCTCTGCTCAGAATCCGGTGTCGGCGCGACAGCTCGGCATGTTCCAGGGCGCGCTTGACGACTATGCGGATCTGCTGCTCTTGCACCGGTTTGGCGAGATACAAATAGGACGCCGTATCTTCACATAGCTGCGCACCACGGCTCAGTTCATTTTTTTCGCAAACGACAATTCGCCAACACGCGGTATGAGACAAGCGAGACCGCACCAAAGCGTTGTCCGGTCCAATATCATCCTCATCGAAATCATAAAGAATGAGGTCCACGTTCACTTCATTCAGGCGGCTCTTTGCGGAATTGTCATCCTCGCAGAAGATCAACCGGTACCCATCCAACTCGCTCAGGGCGCTTGAAGCGGCCAAGGTCAAAGCCTTGTCCTTCGATTTGATAAGAACCGTAGAAATATTGGACAAGGTGCTAGGATCTCCGTCGCCGCTAGTGTTTGCTGGATCAGTATCAGCAAACCTTCTTTGCATAAAGAGAACTATTTATGCAAGTTTTGGCTGCAATCTGGCTGTGGAGCGCAAATCCAACGCTGCTTTGCCAGTTGTGAGCATGGCGCGTAACGTCGTGTCGCTGCGTTCCTCGGTAATTGCCTTCCAGCTCTCGCTCTTCTGTGAAAACCTTCACGGAACGCTGGATCACATCGAAGCAAGAAATCTATGACCTTGTCGAGCAACCGCTATGGCAACTTGAGCGGCACAGCAAGACAGGGCTGGCCGCATCTGCCAGCAATGTCTACGCAAGCGAAAACCGCGTAGCATGAATCCGTTCCCCGCGGATTCCCGCTCTGTGCAGCAAAGGATCGATCAGATGATGCTCGTACGGACCAAGGTCAATGACGGGTTTGGCGACATCTGTTGCAACGCAGCGAAACACTCGCTGCAAGTGCAATCAGATGCTGCGTAAGCAATAGCCGCACTAGCGAAAGGCGGGTTTGTCCTGCTCTCCGGACAAACGCACCGAAAGCAGCGAAGGGCCGGTATTTGAACAACTCAGCACGCTAAAATTCTCGCAGCATGATGGCAAAGCTGTCTTTGTCAGCGCTAGTAGTTCACCTGTTCGAAGCCGTAGTTGCCCTCATAGTCACGCCAATCGACGAAGACAGATCGGTGATAGATACCCGGGCAATTCTGGCCCCAACGTTCAAGTCCCACATGGGCCTCGGGCAGGGCAGTTATGGAAGATCGCTGCCATGAGAAATCGCCTTGGGTCCCGTAGGTGCCGAGGACCACGGTCGCGCTTCGGTTACAATCCCCATCGCGCCCGGACTCGTGCTGTCGTGCATACCGTACATCGAAGACGCGGATGGACCGCACGAAATTGAACTCTGGCCCGCTGATATCGATGTCCGCGCGGTCCTGAACAAGCCGAAGGGTGAAGTCTGTGGGAACGAGATTATCTACTGGCAAGGATTGGAGCGGTCGACGGTTGTCGGTCCGGTACAAGGCTTCAATTATGCGGTCAGCGTTGTTTGATTGCCGATCGCTCTCATAGGACGCGCCCATGGGACAGCGCCAGATTTGCAGCGGCGGTTCCACTGGCCAAGGCGTAATCCGCCGGATGAACTCGGCGCGGGCTCGGGCGCAAGGGACGGAAGCGGGCCAGCCGCCAGACAGGCACAAGAGGATCGCGCAATCGATCGGGTAGGTCTGCGCGCGGGCGGGTGCCGGCAGCGAAAAGCTTGTCACGGCCAAAGCGACTGCGACCGAGGGGAGGAGCTTCTTGAGTAAATGGCGCATACTGGGGGACCTCCGTGAGAGGAGTTCAGCATACATACGATAATATACTATCGCAACGCAAAATATAAAGCCGCATAATGAAGTTTATGTTAATTTACCCTCCAGATCCTTTCTTCCTGAGCCACTCGCGATTCAGAAAGAAGTTTCTGTAAATGAGCCACAACATTCCTTTCGGCGGCCATTGCAATATGCAGGTCAGATTTCTTGTAGACTGAAGCGGCGATATTCTGGACTGTATCGGAAGTATTTAGGAGATGCTTGAGGATCTGGGTCTCGCGGCGCATCCGGTTGGCAAGTAACCGTTCGATGTAAGGGCGCGG
>Ga0209345_10002697_pt1 | contig 19203 bp, 13 predicted proteins | sample Cruoilmetagenom7_FD_187294 | JGI IMG/M metagenome (GOLD analysis project Ga0209345, IMG submission 187294) | Oil polluted marine microbial communities from Coal Oil Point, Santa Barbara, California, USA - Sample 7 (SPAdes) (version 2) | ecosystem: Environmental > Aquatic > Marine > Oil seeps ... | reverse complement strand
AGACCACGCGGCAGACGGCGAAGACGGGCTCCATCTGGCCTTGAATGAGCCTTATGATGCGGCTATCATAGACATCATGCTGCCCAAACTCGATGGTTTGACGCTCATTGAAAAACTAAGACGGAAAAAGATCAATACACCTGTCATTATATTGAGCGCCAGGAGAACTGTAGATGATCGCATCAAAGGGCTCCAGACCGGGAGCGATGACTATCTGACAAAGCCGTTTTCGTTTTCCGAGCTTCTGGCCCGCGTGCAGGCGCTTATCAGACGTGCGACTGGGAGTACTGACCCCACTCGTCTCAGTGCAGGAGACCTTTCCATGGATCTTCTGACACGCGAGATTGTTAGGGCTGGAAAGAAAATCGACTTACAACCCCGTGAGTTTTCCCTCCTTGAATATCTCATGCGCAATGTGGGAAGGGTGGTTTCCAGGACTATGATTCTGGAGCATGTATGGGACTACGATTTTGATCCCCAGACGGATGTCGTGAATGTGCTGGTGTGCCGTTTACGAGACAAGGTGGACCGGGATTTTGACGAGAAGGTGATTCATACCATCCGTGGAGTTGGTTATGTTCTTAAGGTCTCTTAAGCATCTGCGGAAAACCGTCGGTTTCAGGCTGGCTGTCTGGTATTCTGGCATATTTATATTTAGTTCTCTGTTCCTTTTTTCTCTGGCCTATCTCCTTCTTTCATCATCTTTGAATAAACAGGATAAAGAGACGATTCAGTTAAAACTGAATGAGCTTTCAGCTATTTATTATACAGGAGGCATGGAGTTCCTTGAAAGAGAAGTCACTATTGAGAAAAAATTTGAAAAGAAAAGTCTTTTCTTTATCAGGCTCGCAGGACAGGGAAACAAAACTCTCTTCTTAACCATTCCTTATCAGTGGGCGGAATTTGACATCATCGAGATTGAAAAAACAACTTCAATTACAAATAAGACATGGGTCCGGTTGCCTGCAAAAAACAATAAAAATGTGCTGGAAATTGCGCTAATCCCATTGACTGATGATTATGTGCTCCAAGTCGGCAAGAGCACCGAGGATCGAGAAAAGGTTCTGAGACATTTTCGTGACATCTTTGCGGCTGTAATAATACCCTTGATTCTGTTTGGTTTTGCCGGGGGAGCATTTGTCAGCTTTCGAGCGCTTCGACCGATCCGTCACCTAATTGATACCATCCGATTCGTGAGTACCGGCAGAATGGATGCACGTGTACCGAGTCCTGAGACAGGGGATGAGTTTGAGGAGTTGGTTATGCTCTTCAACGGAATGGTGGAAAAAATTGAGACCTTGATAGAAGGTATGAGAGATTCATTGGATAATGTTGCTCATGACTTGCGTACCCCCATGACGAGATTGCGGGGTATTGCCGAGATGGCGTTACAATCGGAAAAAAATGTGGACACCTGCCCGGAAGCTCTGGCTGATTGCCTTGAGGAATCTGAACGGATTCTCAAAATGTTGAATACTCTTATGGATATTTCAGAGGCAGAGTCCGGGGTGATGAAACTGGATCGTGAGGTCATGAATATCCCGGCCTTGATCGGGGAGGTCCTTGACATTTACCGTTACGTGGCCGAGGATAAGGACATGGATTTTAGCGTCAGCGCTCCTGATGATCTATGCGTGCCTGCCGATCCGACACGCATAAGGCAGGTCCTGGCAAATCTGCTGGATAACGCCATTAAGTATACAGCGGACGGTGGCCGAATTGAGCTCGCAGCCTGCCAGCGACAAGGACAGGTCGTCATTACCGTGAAAGATTCTGGAATAGGAATTCCACAGGAAGAGCTTCCGAGAATATGGGATCGCCTGTATCGTTGCGATCAAAGCCGCTCACAAAAAGGACTCGGCCTTGGCCTGAGCCTGGTCAAGGCCATCGTCCGCGCTCACAAAGGCCGAGTTGACGTCTTCAGTGAACCGGACAAAGGCTCCACCTTCAGTATCTGTCTTCCCGCAAACGACTGACCTTCGTTTTTATCTTTCCCCCTGAATAAGGGACGAGACCGAAATAACTTCCCCATTTGTACATCTCGTCTTCAGGCCACCATGCCTACCGGCAGTCAGGCCTTTGCCGGATATTCAAACACAAAATACTCAAAACAGGTAATACTATTCCTCCGATTTTGTGTTTTCAGATCGAACAAATCCAACCTAATTCTGAGCGCCAACTTGAGGAAGTTATTTCGGCCTCGTCCCTAACCTTTCCAAAATGTAATCTTCCTGAAAGGTTCCTGAAAGCTTTGATGCATATAATAGTGCCTGAACGAAAACCCATTAAATTGTTGAAAAACAAGATGATGCAAAACAACCTTCAAAACGAAGATTTGTAGGTTCTCAATTTGTTGAGGTGAGATCATATTTGCAACAATTCGCTGGATTCCTGCCTTCGCAGGAATGACGGGCGCTGACACCCAATCGTCATTCCCGAAACGATGGTCGAGGCCCAATGTTTTGATTAAATTGATTAATTGGCAGAAGTACAATTTAAAAAGTAAATGGCAAGTAACGGGTCTTTTAAAAAAATAAAAAGAGAGAGTAGGATGTTATCGAACAGGGTTATTAAAGTATTTATGCTGGGAATGGGCTTGATGTTTTTCAGTGCCTATTTTTTAACGTCATGTGCCCGGCAGGGTGAACAGGATGGAAAATTGACAGATGAGGCGGCATCACCCCAGCCGGTGCCTGCACAGATATTGGAAAATCCGAAATCACCGGTAGATTTTAGCACCGCAATTGAGCGGGTGACGGAGGAGGCTATCCCTGCTGTGGTGCACATCGAGGTGACCGAACGACAGGAGATGGTTAATCCATTGTTGCCCTTTGAAAATGATCCTTTCTTTCGACATTTTTTTGGTATTCCCCAGGCGCATCAAAAATTCAAGGGGGAATTGAAAGGTCATGGAACAGGAATGATCATGGATACTGAGGGTCATATTCTCACCAATGACCATGTGGCAGGGGGCGCTACAAAGATAGAGGTACTGGTGATTAACGGCAAACGATACCCTGCCGGACTAGTGGGGGCTGATCCGAAAACGGATCTGGCTGTGATCAAGATTTCAGCTAAAGGATCGTTATCACATGTAACCTTCGGTGATTCGGACAGGGTAAAGGTGGGTGAGTGGGTGGTTGCCATCGGTCATCCTCATGGATTGGATCAAACCGTCACCCAGGGGATCATAAGCGCCAAGCATCGAACAGGAATTCTGGACCCAAGCACCTATCAGGATTTCTTGCAGACGGATGCCGCAATCAACCCGGGCAATAGTGGAGGTCCGTTGCTGAATCTCAGAGGAGAGGTCATCGGTGTGAATGCCGCCATTGTCTCCCAATCCGGTGGATTTGAAGGGATCGGCTTCGCCATCCCCGGCAACATGGCCATTCATATTGCCAGGCAACTGATTGCCCATGGCAAAGTTGAACGCGGCTGGCTGGGGGTGAGCGTTCAAGATCTCACCCCGGACCTTGTCAGGTCGTTCGGTTTGGAGAGTGCAAAGGGCTCATTAATCGCTGACGTGGTCCAAGGTGGTCCGGCAGAGAAGGCAGGCGTGAGAAGGGGTGACATAGTGATTGCATTCGATGGAAAGGAGACCAAAGATGCCGGCGCCCTTCGCAACGCCGTGGCCATAACCCTCATTGGCCGGGAGGCGACGGTAACGGTTTTGCGCGATGGTAGGAAGTTAAAACTTACGGTCAAAATCGGGAATCTGAAAGATGCGGCGAAATTTCCGTCCGCCTCGGTCAAGGAGCGTTTGGGGGCAAGGGTCCGCCCTGTAACAACAAAGGAAGCGAAGAAATACGGCTTGCCTCCCCGGCAGGGGGTCGCGATCGTTAGGGTGGACCCGAAGGGTCCCCTTGGCAAGGCCGGTTTTGAGGTGGGAGATATTATCCTTCGGATCAACGGGCGGGCCATTACTGGTTTGGAGGGCTTTGATGCCCTGGTGAGCACACTGGGGCCACATCAAAAACTGGCGGCGCTTGCGCTCGACCACCGAACCGGCAATACAGGCTATATCCAGGTGGGGTCGCGATAGGAGGTTATCATGGAACGGATAACAGTAGACCCCGAAGAAGCAAAGATGGCTTCTATAGCTGACCTGATGCAGAGGCTCTGTTCGAGCGAAAAGGTACTTTCCGGGTCCGAAGTAAAAATTTTCATTCTTACCTCTTAATTCGCATAGCTAGTGCCCATCCATTAATGCACTCTTGAGAAAGGGGGCACGAGCAAGTTTCCAATTCAGAAATGAGCAATTTTTTGCAAGGTCAAGGAAGGCAAGGAATTGCGCGGAGGCGTACAAGGGTACGCCGCACAAACAATACCGCAGACTGACGCAGAGATTGCGGAAAAGTGCCATTTCTGGATGGAAACTAGCTAATGGCTCTAAATTTAGGGAAGAATAAGGAGCTGATCTGAATGTTCCAGTACACAGGCAATATCGAAGTTTTTCTGATGATGCTGGTAGCTGTAGCGCTCGGAGGGGTCATCGGCCTTGAGAGGGAATTTCATGGAAGCCCGGCCGGGCTGAGGACTCACATCCTTGTTTGCCTGGGGGCAGCCATAATCATGGGCAGTTCCCGGATATTTGAGGAGTCTTTTATCCTTCGTGGCGCCCAATCAGTGTTCCGGATCGATCCGGGCCGCATAGCGGCGGGAGTGGTCACGGGAATAGGCTTTCTCGGCGCGGGAGCGATCGTCCGTTCACATGACTTTGTCCGGGGGCTCACCACCGCGGCATGCATCTGGTACGTGGCTGCTACCGGGATCGTTGTCGGGTGCGGTCTTTATCTTCCCGCGGTCATCGTCACTGTTCTCGGGTTGCTGGTGCTCATGGGGCTCAATCCCATAGGCCACCACATCCCGAAGGTCGAATACGGTAAGATCACCATTACCTCCAACATGGCAGACGGTGATGACATTGAGACCCTTTGCCGCCAAATTCTTGGAGGGTGCAGTGTCATTATTGATAGCACCGGCATCTCGGCCAATGCGGAGACAGCCCGGATAACGCTCACCATGTGGGTGCACAGCCGGAAGCTCAAGGACAAGTCCGATGTCCTGAAGAAGCTCCTCTCCCTGCCGGACATACTCGACATTGCATGGCAATAGAGGGCAGACACAAAAGGGGCCGGCTAAACGGCTATTGCGCACATCAGATGTGACGAGCCCTAACCATTCACCCAAGCGAAAGAAAGGTTTGAGGAAAAGAAAGGAGTGATCTCAATGGATTTAATTAATCGCAAGGATATCCGGAAACTCGTGCTTGACGCACGGAAGGTCCAAGAGAGACTGGACATGTTATTGCAAGATCATGAGGCACGGGCTAGAGAGCGCCAGGAAAATGATCTGGCGGAGATTGTTGAAGACTTGAAAAGGCTGGAGGCCGATGTGAGCATGCTGGAGGCCGATTGCATGTCTATGGGCCGTATATGCCTGAAAGACGGAGCTTGGCCGCTCCAAGATGGTCTGCACTGCGCATTTGCAACACTGAACACCCTGTTCAACGACCTCAAGAAGATGAGATCAGAGCTCAATGAGGCTTACATCCGTTCAGCCGACATTGAGCAATTGGAAATTGATTGGAACAGATTCAGAAAGACCATCGGGCAGGTCGAGAAACAACTCGTGGATGGAGAGAAATATTTTGAAGCAAAGGATGTTAATTCTATCGGGTAATGTCAAAAGAAGAGGGCCGGCATCAAAAAAGTGGGGGTATCGATCCAATGATGACGAAACTGAAAGACAAAATCTTGCCTGATGTAAGCTCCCTGAAGCTGCGAACAAGCAGAATTACCCTGGCGGGCAAATGGATCTTCTACTATATCCTCATAGGGCTGATCGCAGGCCTGGGATCTATCCTGTTTCATTACCTTTGCCAGATAGGGGGGCACCTGTTCCTGGATCAACTGGCCGGTTATCGACCCCCTTCTCCCGCGGGCGAGGCCTACCTCTTCAACCCCTCCCATACACCTTTTAATCGCTGGATTCTTTTACTCATACCCTCCCTGGGAGGAATCCTCAGCGGTTGGCTCGTCTATACCTTTGCGCCGGAGGCGGAAGGGCACGGAACCGATGCCGCTATTGAGGCTTACCACGATAAGGGAGGATTTGTGCGGGGAAGGGTTCCGTTTATTAAGACAATTGCTTCAGCGCTCACCATCACCTCGGGCGGCTCAGGGGGGCGTGAAGGTCCCATAGCTCAGATAGGCGCGGGATTCGGGTCCTTTTTGGCGACAAAATTGAAGCTTTCCGAGAGGGAACGACGGATCATGTTGGCGGCAGGCATGGGAGCGGGGATCGGGAGTATCTTCCGGGCGCCTTTGGCAGGAGCGCTTTTTGCTGCCGAGGTCCTTTACCGCGACCCGGAATTTGAATCAGAGGTGCTCATTCCCGCCGGCATTTCGTCCGTGGTGGCCTATTGCGTCTTCTGCCTCGTGTTCGGCTGGGGCTCCCTTTTTGAATCTCAGGATTTTGTCTTCCATAATCCCCTTGAACTGGGCCCCTATATTGTGCTTGCCTTTGTTGTGGTTGGAGCGGGGATATTGTACATCAAATCTTTTTACGGCGTGCATCATATCGCAAAAGCCATAAACATCCCAAATCATTTCAAGCCGGCTATCGGGGGTCTGTGTACTGGTGTCATCGGCTTTTTCCTCCCCCAAACCCTGTCTTTCGGCTATGGCTATGCCCAGATGGCCCTGGACAATCAGCTCCCAACCCTGATTCTGTTAGGCCTTGCTTTTGGGAAAATACTGACCACCTCCTTCTCGATCGGTTCCGGCGGAAGCGGCGGTGTATTCGGCCCGTCGATTGTGATTGGCGGGGCGCTGGGCGGCGCAATGGGCAGGATCTTTCACGCCTTAATGCCACATATTGTCACTCAGCCCGGTGCCTTTGTGGTGGTTGGTATGGCAGGTTTCTTTGCGGCAGTGTCTAATGCCCCCATATCCACGATCATCTTTGTCAGCGAGATGACCAACTCCTACCATCTGCTGCTGCCCAGCCTCCTGGTCTGCTCCCTTGGGTATTTGCTCTCCCGCAAATGGACAATCTATATCAAACAGGTAAAGACCAGGGTAGACTCCAATGCACACCGTGGAGATTTCTTTGTGGATGTTCTTGCAGCCATCAGGGTTGAGGATCTCTTGCCTTGTCTGAGAAATGTACGATTAATCCCCGAAGATATGCATTTCAAAGATTTCAGACGAGTTTTTAGTTCATCCCAACAACAATACTTTCCCGTGGTAAATAAAGATAAAAGTCTGACCGGTATCTTCTCCATCAATGATATCCGGAGCGTTCTGTTCGATCAGGAGATTGGTGATGTGGTGATCATGAAGGATATAGCAAATTCAGACATTATTTACACTACTCCCTCCGAAGATTTAAATGAGGTGCTTAAGAAATTCACGATACGCAATCTCCACAGGATTCCTGTTGTTAAGGACGAAGACCACTCTGTTCTTTTAGGGATGCTGGATCGCCGGGAGGTGATCCAATATTACAATCAGCGCATCCAGGAGATAAAATCCAATGAGACTGGGCACGATATCAAGCCCGATGAGCCGATTATAAAATAGCAGATGCTATATCTGAGGTCGACGCCTTATGAAGATAAAAATCCTCCATGGTCTGGGATTCTTGTTCGGCTTGCTTCTCTTCTCTGTGGCCCTCCGGTTCCTGTATTTCGAATTCAAGGTGTACAGTATCCATGACATCCCTCAACAAATAGAAGAGTTTTTTTAAGACACCCTTTAAAAAGGAGGAGTTCCGTGTGTTATGAGACAAAACATAGAGACAAAAAGCATCTGTTGAAATTAAGAAAAGGCCTGGCAGAAATTGTATGCATTGTTGCTTGCCTTGCATTAGTCACACCTATTACACCTGTTCATGCTAAGGACAACGGCATAGAAAGCCTGCGAAAGACAGGAAAGGCCTTTGCGTCTATCGCCAAGAATGTCTCTCCGACCGTGGTGTTCATTCAGGTTGAAAAAACAGTAGAAAACCAGTCTAATACGGAGTTTTTCTCGCCATTTGGAGGAGGAGGAAGAGACCCTTTCGGCGATGATTTCTTAAGACGCTTTTTCGGCATACCCTCTCCGCAAGGCCGGACTCGCCGGTTTCGTAAGGCCCCCTCTCAGAAACAGCGGGTTGTGGGTCAGGGATCCGGGTTTATCATCTCAGCCGATGGGTATATCCTGACCAATAACCATGTGGTGGGCGAGGCAGACAAGGTTACTGTCAGGCTTAAGGATGGCCGCGAATTTGAAGCCAAGACTACAGGAACTGACCCTCATTCTGACGTAGCGGTAATCAGGATTAAGGCCAAAAACCTGCATGTGCTTCCACTGGGAGATTCAGATGCGCTTGAAGTAGGAAACTGGGTTATCGCCGTCGGCAATCCCTTTGGCCTGTCTCATACCCTCACTGCCGGCATTGTGAGTGCCAAGGGGAGAAGCAGTGTGGGCATTACTGATTATGAAGACTTTATCCAGACCGATGCGGCTATTAATCCGGGCAACTCGGGCGGCCCCCTCGTGGATTTGGACGGCAAGGCCATTGGCATAAATACCGCTATATTCAGCCGTAGCGGAGGTTACATGGGCATCGGATTTGCAATCCCTATCAACATGGCAAGGGCCATCAGCGATCAGCTCATCGAGAAAGGGCACGTGACCCGTGGCTATCTGGGCATAACAATCCAGGAGCTTACACCCGATCTGGCAAAAACATTAGGATTGGATGATCGGAAGGGAGTGCTGATCGCCCAGGTTACGGAAGGCTCTCCGGCGGACAAGGCCGGACTCAAGCAGGGTGATGTGGTAGTGGACTTTGACGGAAAATCGGTTAAAAAAGTCGGAGAGTTCCGCAACCTTGTGTCATTAAAAACGCCCGGCGCAAAGAAGAAGATTATCGTTCTGCGCGATGGCAAACCCAAGACGCTTACTGTCACCATCGGCAAGTTGCCTGATAGCGGCATGGCGGCAGCCACTTCTCCTCATAGTCTGGACAAACTGGGGTTAACCGTTCAGACGCTTACCAAGGATCTTGCCGAGCAATTCGGCCTTCAAGGTGAAACAGGTGTAGTGGTGACACAGGTGACCCCCGGTTCCGTTGCGGCGCTGGCAAGCATAAGGCCGGGGACAGTGATTCTGGAGGTAAACCGTAAGCGGATAAAAAACGTCGATGAATTCAAACATGCGGTTGCGGGGACACCTGAGCATGGAACAGTGCTGCTGTTTATAAAAGAGGGACAATATACCCGTTATATAGCTCTCAAGATGGAGTAGTAAAAGGCATGGAAGATAAACGATGAATCAACAGACATCTAAAGCTGAGAAGCCTGGCGCTAAGTAGATAATTGCCATTGAGGTGGAAAGGATGATGGGTGGTGGCATATTTTGACATCAACCCCTAAGAGCAAAATGTAATTCCTCTCTCATACAACAAAACCGCCCTGGCCTCCTTTATCGGCTGTGCTTTCAGCAACAACGTGGGACTCGCTATGATTGCCGGCGCTTCTGTGCGTTTCCGCCTGTACTCGGCGTGGGGGCTTTCAGCTTTTGAGATTACAAAAGTGGTTGCTTTCTGCACGTTAACTTTCTGGCTTGGCTTTTTTACAATTGGGGGTCTGACATTTATCGTTGAGCCGATGGGGGTACCCGAACCTTTTCATCTCCCTTTTGCTTCTGTCCGTCCGCTTGGAATGTTTTTCCTGGCTCAGGTAGTGACATATCTGTGTTTAAAAAAGCAGAAAGAGACACGGGAGAAGCAGAGGGCTCCCAGGAAGGGAAAATGCCAATCCGTTAACAACACAATTGTGCATGTAGAGAAAGGGGGAAGAAGCTACAGACTGAATGGATACGGGTTGAAGGCACCCTTGTGTTTCCTGATAGCCTTTATCTTAAACAACGATTTACCTGGCTATCGTTTTCAGTTCTTCACGGACGGTCATAAGATGGTGTTCCACGATGTGTCATACATCGAGGTCAAGCCCCATGTGAAGAAAAAGGCTATCGCCATTGAATTGACCGATTTTTCCGTGTTTTACTCCCAAGACTCCGTAGACCATGTGGCCGAGTCCCTTAAAAACTGTAAAAATAAAATCACTGTGGAGCAGGGACAGATCGTTAAGGTGATAAAGGACAAAAAGGGCATTGTCACCCGCGAGGTGCTAACCTGGCACTGGACCGACTACTGGTCTGTTGATTTTGAGCCCAAACTGGGAATTGTGAAAAACCGGAAACAAAACATAAAAGAGAAGATTGAATGAAAACACTGATTGTCTGCGCCTCGCGCTATGGTTCAACAATGGAAATCGGGCGCTGGATCGCCGAACGACTGCCCTGGAACAATGTGGATATATTTCACGTTGAAGAAGCCCCTGAACCGGATGGATATGAACTGATTTTCTTGGGCGGTGGTGTTTACAATGAGCAGGTCAGCAAGGAGATCGTCCAATATGCTAAAATCCACCTGGCCGGACTGGACGGAAAAAAAATCGCAGCATTCGCCGTCTGCCTGGACACCCGGGGGGTCTACATGAAAGGAAAATTTTTCGGTGGCCGGCTTTATCTGAAACCGCTGCTGGCGGTCCTTAAAGATCAGCCACCTCTGTACGCTGACACGCTTTGCGGCGAAATCAACCCCAAAAAGCTCATCGACAAAGACCGCGGTTTGCTAATGCATTTTTATACCAAGATCCTCAAGCGTGATATCGATGAAGTACCCTTCCGCACGCTGATGAATAAGCCCGAAGTCTGGGAATTCGTGGAGAAAGCCCTGGCCCGGCTGAAAGGACAATTTTAACCCATGGACTGGACCCCGGAAGCAAAAGCGACCATTAAAAAAGCACCTCCGTTTGTGCGCAAAATGGCCCGAAAAGCAGTGGAAGCATATGCCAAAAAACAAAGGGATGGCCACGGTGACTCTGGAGATTCTCCAGGAAGCCCGGGGGAAAATGATGGACCGATCGATTAAAAAAGAAGGCCCGTCTCCTGATTCATTATCAGATCCGTCATCAGGGCTCAATGTGGGCATGAATCGCCAGCAGACCATGCATCTTACCGATGACCGGCGCTTTCTGGCCAATAAGACCGATGATCCCCTCCACGAAGCCTTTGATTGCAAACTGGCCGTACACGCCATGCCACGCAACGAACCGCTCCCGCCCGAGCGCCTCGAACTGTCCTGGGCCGAAGTGATGGCCGAGGATCATGTAGGTGAGCCAGTGCGCACCATTTACACCCACATCCCCTTCTGCCAGAGTCACTGCCTCTTTTGCGGATTCTATCAAAATGCCTACAAGTCCGATGCCGCGCGGCGATATGTCGACGTGCTGTTAAAGGAGATGGCACAGACAGCCGCACAGCCGTTTGTGAAGCGCAAGCCGTTTCAGGCGGTCTATTTCGGTGGCGGTACCCCCACTGCGCTTTCCGCCCAAGATATTTACCGGCTTGTGACCGGCGTAAAGACCCTTTTTCCCCTAGCCAATGATTGTGAATTGACCTTTGAAGGCCGGTTTTACGATTTTGATACGGATAAAATCGCCGCTGCCCTGGACGCCGGGGTCAACCGCTTCTCTTTGGGGGTTCAGACCTTTGATACCCGGATCCGAAAGTCCATCGGACGCCGGGTATCTGGAGAAAAGCTCGTTGAAACACTGGCCCGTATACGCGATGTGGGCCGGGCGGCCATTATCATCGACCTTATTTACGGCCTTCCGGGACAAACTCTGGAAATCTGGCAAAAAGATATCGAAACTTATCTCGATCTTGGCATTGACGGCTGTGATCTATACCAGCTCAATATCTTTACCGGAGGGCCGCTGGATACGGCGGTTGAAAAAGGTGCCCTGCCTAAACCCGCCACCCTGAGGGATCAGGCCGACTATTTTCAGCGCGGTGTCGATCTGATGGAAGCTGCCCACCAGCGGCGGTTATCCATTACCCACTGGGCGCAAAATGCCCGCGAACGTAGCCTCTATAACAGCTTCTCCCGAAGTCGGAGTGAATGCGTCCCCCTGGGCGCCGGGGCCGGAGGATGGCTGGGTGACCGCATGTTCTTTCTGGAGGGAGACCTGAAAACCTACACTAGGACGGTGGAAGCCGGGAAAAAACCGCTTGCCATGGGATTCACCAGTGATGAGAACTACCTGCTTTTTAGGGATATTTCCTATCAGATCGAGCTGGGATACTGCGATTTCAAATCCCTTTCAACCCGGCATAAGATAAATCTTTTTGTTAAAATTGACCATGTAGTGACGCAGTGGGAAAAGGTGGGGCTGATTAAAATCGATGACGGATGCCTCCACCTGACCCGGGCTGGGGAGTTCTGGGCGGTCAATCTGGCCCAAATCCTTATCGATGTGTTGCAAATGTAAGAAAAAAAGGCCGTAAGGATTCAAGCGGCCAGGGGTTCGGGTGATCGAAAACAGACTTGGGAGTTCTACGATGATCTCAAGGCTTATAATGCCATTCCCAAAAGTCAACTACCACCGCCTCTGGCGGTGGTAGTTGACTAAGGCCGTCGTCAATCAACTTGAGATGCTGTTTATTATTTTTACCTCGGTTTACTACAAAAATAGTCATCTGAAAAATGGCAATCTATCAACATATGATAGCCCAAGTAAAGCTTAGGGAGTGGGGAGTATCATTACTATCGTCTGCCCTCTATCCCGATCAGAGACTTCAAAAATGATGAAGAAAAAGTTTTTCCATAGCCTCGGCCCCCTGTTCGGCATCTTTCTTTTTGCCGTGGCCCTATGGATTCTCCATTACGAACTCAGGGAGTACCATTACCATGACGTTGTGCGCCACCTGGCGGAAATTCCTGCTCACCAGCTTTTACTGGCCCTTGCTCTTACAATTTTGAGCTATCTCATCATGACAGGGTATGACGCCCTGGCCCTTCGATACATTCGACATCCGATCTCATATGGCAAGATTGCTCTTGCATCTTTTATTGGTTATGCCTTCAGCAACAACATAGGGCTTTCCATGATCGCCGGCGCCTCGGTGCGCTATCGTCTCTACTCGGCCTGGGGCCTTTCAGCGCTGGAAACCACCAAGGTAATCATCTTCTGCAGCCTGACCCTCTGGCTTGGGTTTTTCACCATTGGGGGCATAGTTTTTCTATTTGAGCCTGTGGTGATTCCTGAAGCCCTTCATCTCCCTTTCGCTTCTGTTCGCTACCTTGGGATAATATTCATTATGCTTGTGGTGGGATATCTTTTGTGGAGCGTCCTGAGAAAAAAACCACTAAAGATCCGGGAGTGGGAGTTCCCTCTTCCATCCACCCGGCTCTCCCTTATCCAAATTACAATCGCTTCTCTGGATTGGGCTCTGGCAGGCAGCGTCCTTTACGCCCTGCTCCCCGCTACCGCAACAATTTCGTTCCCGGGGTTTCTTGGGATCTTCTTGCTGGCACAGTTCGCAGGAATGGCGAGCCAGATCCCGGGAGGGGTCGGAGTCTTTGAATCGGTGGTCATCCTTCTCCTTTCTCCCACCTTACCGGCTTCATTGATCTTTGGATCTCTTTTGGCCTACCGGGCTATATACTACTTCCTTCCATTGGCCGTGGCCACAGTTCTGCTTGGAAGTAACGAGCTCCTGCAAAAGAGACAGGGCGTCCGGCGAATCGCACGAATTTTTTACCAATCGGTTTCGGGGCTGGCCCCGTATTTGTTCTCCTTTACAATTTTTGCAGGCGGTGCGATGCTCCTCTTCTCCGGAGCCACACCCGCAGTGACCTGGCGTTTGGAGTGGCTAACGGATTTATTGCCCCTGCCAATGATTGAGATTTCTCACTTTCTCGGGAGTCTTGTCGGAATGGGGCTACTCATCGTAGCCTGGGGCTTATGGCGCAGGCTTGATTCCGCTTATCTGCTTACTGTGTTTCTACTTGGCGCCGGGATCGTTTTTTCCCTGCTAAAGGGATTTGACTACGAAGAGGCGATTGCGTTAGCGGTTATGCTTGGGGTGCTTCTGTCCTGCCGACGCTACTTTTACCGGAAGGCCTTAATTTTCAGCGAACGCCTCACTTCCGTTTGGTTTGCCACTATTGTCATTGTGTTGATCGGATCGGGCTGGCTGGGATTATTTGCATATAAGCATGTTGAATACTCCAATGATCTCTGGTGGCATTTCTCCCTTTATGGCAATGCCCCGCGATTTCTTCGTGCTATGGTGGGAGTCATTGGGGTTGCCTTGTTTTTCACTATGGCAAGGCTGCTTCACCCGGCTTCGCCGAACCCCTCACTTCCCGGGCAGGCCGATTTGGAAAAGGTCAGCGCTATTGTCCGGGAATCAAGCCAAACTTATACTAATCTTGCACTTCTTGGCGACAAGGCATTTCTCTTCAGTCAAAAAGGAAATGCCTTCATCATGTATAATACCAAAGGCAAAAGCTGGATTGCTATGGGAGACCCCGTGGGACCGAAGGGTGAATGGACCGAGCTTGTTTGGCTCTTTCGTGATATATGCGACCGTTATGATGCATGGACGGTTTTTTACGAGGTCGGGCATGAAAAGGTCCATCTTTACCTTGACCTTGGGCTCACCCTGCAGAAGCTTGGGGAGGAAGCCCGTGTTCCGCTACAGACCTTTTCTCTGGAAGGAAGAAAGGGAAGGGGGTTCCGTTACACCAAAAGAAAACTGGAAAAAGAAGGTTGTTCTTTTGATGTGATTCCACAGGCGAGGGTTTCATCTCTTTTACCGACGCTTAGGATAATTTCAGATAGATGGCTGGCCGAGAAAAATACTCGAGAGAAAGGGTTTTCTCTGGGCTGTTTCAAAGGGGAATATTTAAGGCATTTCCCTGCGGGAATCATCCATAAGGATGGAAAGATTATTGCCTTCGCCAATATCTGGCAGGGAGCAGAAAAAGAGGAGATTTCCGTCGATCTTATGCGTTATCTTCCTGAAGCGCCGAATGGCGTTATGGAATATCTTTTTATTCAACTCATGCTCTGGGGGAAGGGGCAGGGATATCGGTGGTTCAACATGGGGATGGCGCCCCTGTCCGGGCTTGAAGACCGGATATTTGCTCCATTCTGGAACCGGCTTGGGGCCTTTGCTTTCCGGCATGGGGAACATTTTTACAACCTTCAGGGTCTGCGGCAGTATAAAGATAAATTTGGCCCGTCATGGGAACCGAAATATCTGGCCTCCCCTGGTGGCCTGGCGCTGCCACGTATCTTAACAAACATCGCTTCGATGATATCCGGAGGCATGAAAGGCATCATCACCAAATGAGACCCGGCAGGAAATTGGAAGGGTTACAAAGTACAAATAATCCAATAGGTTACATATAGGCATTTGAACTGGTGGTAAAGGTTATATGAGGATATTGGTATACCAACCTGGAATCCATATAGAGCCTTGATTCATAAGGTGGAAAATCTGGAGGAACCAGACATAGTGACGATCAGCGGCAGTCTGCCTCCAGGTGTGAATCCGAAAATCTACCGCAAGGTAATTGAAATTGTCAAAAACTGGGGGGCGGCAGTTGTGCTGGATACTGATGGAACAGAGACGTTACGTGATAATAACTCCGTGTCGATTGGCTAAGCTTTCTATGAGTCAGGGGCTCACAAGATGAATGAGATTCTACGAGGGATAGGCATATGAAACTTTCGACTAAAATCATGAGCTTTGTTTCTTTAGGTATCATCGCGTTGCTGGGGATTGATGGATACCTTTCAGCCCATCGTGAGATTAAGCTGTTTGACAAAGACATGGAGCATGACGCCCTCCTGCTCGGTCACGCGATGAAGGAATTGGTTGCCGATGCCTGGCAGATCAAGGGGCAGGAACCGACCCTGAAATTGATTGAGGAGGCCAATAAAGATGAACATCAGTTAGAGATCCGGTGGGTCTGGCTGGACGCACCACCGGGCGGTACTAATGCGCCCCGCGTTTCCCGCGCAAAGCTTGGTCCGGTAGCCCGCGGACAAGAGATTTCCATTAAAAAGATGGTCGCAAAGGGTGCCGGTCACCGCTACACCTATGTACCGGTATCTATCGACGACATGAGGCAGGGCGCTCTTGAGCTTTCCGAATCTTTATTTGACTTGGTGGATTACGCCCATGAGACTGTTATTCGGTCATTTATCCTGGCCGGACTGATGTTGTCGGTAAGCTGGCTCATGCTGCGGGTGCTGAGCGTGAGATTTGTTGGAGGCCCGTTGAACCAACTGGTAGAGAAGACCCGGCGGATTGGGGCCGGTGAATTATCGGGAGATCTCGTGCTTCGCGGAAAGGATGAACTATCACACCTGGCGAGCGCGATGAATCGAATGTGTCAGCAGCTTGCCAAAGCGCAGGAAGTCATCCGTACTGAAACAGAAGCTCGCATCGCCGCCCTCGAGCAACTACGCCACACGGAACGCCTGGCCATAATTGGCCGCCTTTCTGCAGGGTTGGCACACGAACTGGGCACGCCTCTTAATGTCGTTTCAGGTAGAGCCAAGTTTATTGAGACTGAAGACCTGGAGAAAGAAGAGATTGCCGAATGTTCCAGGATAATCAGGGGGCAAGCAGAGCGCATGACAAGGTTGATACAGCAATTGCTTGTTTTCGCCCGTCGCAAGGCACCCCAAACAACACCTGTCGATCTGCGGATTCTGGCCGGCCAGGTTTTGGAAATGCTGAATTCAAGTGCCGGAAAACAGGGTGTTTCCCTTGAACTTGTTAAGAACAGCGACATACCACTAGTCGCAATCGATCCGTCTCAAATGCAGCAGGTTCTGATGAACCTGGTTATGAACGGGATACAGGCGATGCCCAAGGGAGGCCATCTGGAAGTGGGGCTCCGCCTTGAACGCGCTCGCCCCCCGTCCCAGGAAAAGGGTGAAGAAAAAGAATATATGGCTGTCGACGTCAGGGATGAAGGCGAAGGCATAGCCCCGGAAAATATGGATCATCTTTTTGAGCCTTTTTTTACCACCAGGGAAACGGACAAGGGTACCGGTTTGGGCCTGTCCATAGCTTACGGGATCGTTGAAGAGCACGGCGGTTGGATCGATGTAGAAAGTGAGCCTGGTCGTGGCGCCTGCTTTACAGTCTTTCTGCCGGTGGAGGTGACGCAATGAAAGGCAAGGTGTTAATTGTCGATGATGATCAAGCCATGTGTGAAATGCTTGATTTTGACTTGCGCCGTCGGGGTTTTACAACGGTATGGTATTCCCTGGCCGAGAAAGCCTTTGCCGACCTCAAGGAAACGGATTTTGACGTTCTCCTGGCAGATATCAAGCTGCCCGGCATGACCGGCATCGAATTATGTGAACGGGTTGTCGCTAACCGTCCTGATATCCCGGTCATCGTGATTACCGCCTTCGGCAACCTCGAAACCGCTATCGCTGCAATTCGGGCAGGGGCCTACGATTTTGTCACCAAGCCGGTAGACCTGGATATTCTGGCAGTCGCCCTGAACAGGGCCATCACACACCATACCTTGCAGGAAAAGGTGAAAATACTTAGTCAGGTGGTCGAACACTCCCAAGGCTTTGAGGACCTGCTGGGTGACAGCGCTTCGATGCAGGCGCTATATTCGCAGATTGCCCGTGTGAGCGATACCGAAATCTCAGTGCTGATCCTGGGGGAAACCGGCACGGGTAAGGAACTGGTAGCGCGGACCCTGCACAAACAGAGCAGGCGCAACACCGCGCAATTCATCCCTCTCAATTGCTCGGCGTTGCCGGAAGCACTGCTGGAAAGCGAGCTTTTCGGTCACAAACGGGGCGCCTTTACCGATGCCAAAAGCGACCATAAGGGTTTGTTCCTGGAAGCTGAAGGCGGCACGCTGTTTCTCGATGAGATTGGCGAGATCCCCATGGCGCTTCAGCCAAAGCTTTTGCGAGCCCTGGAAGAACGTCGCGTTCGGCCGGTTGGCGGCAATGCGGAGGTTGCCTTTGATGTGCGCATCATTGCCGCCACCAACCGCGACTTGGAATCTGCTGTTGAAGAAGGGCTGTTCCGTGAAGATCTTTTCTATCGGCTCAATGTCATCCAGGTGGAAGTTCCGCCACTGCGTGCACGAGGAACGGACGTGCTTTTGCTGGCCCGTCATTTTATGGAGTATTTCTCACATCGTACCGGCAAGCAGGTTGCCGGCCTCTCGAATACCGCGGCACAAAAACTACTGGCCTATTCCTGGCCCGGCAATGTCCGTGAGTTGCGTAACGCCATCGAACGTGCTGTGGCGCTGACCCGCTTTGAGAAACTGGCAGTGGAGGATCTCCCTAAGAAAATCCGAGCATATCGGAGTGATCATATCTTGATGGGCACTCACGACCCCACCGAACTTATTTCCATGGAGGAGATCGAACGTCGCTATATCCTGCATGTCCTGAAGACCGTCGGGGACAACCGGACATTGGCGGCACGTATCCTGAAACTAGACCGTAAGACCCTGTATCGCAAGCTCCAGCGCTACGGGGCCGACGAAAACTGACCGCAATTCCCTTTACAAGGTTGATGCACTGACGGTTTGTTCTCCGGACCGGCCGGAATATCAGCCCTCTTTCCCGGATCAAATCCCCCTTTTGTCCTCCTCCGTTTCCGGCAGTGCCGGTTGGGGCGTTCCTCCCTGGTGGGGCAGAATGCCACACCATCACATCCTCTATCTGCTTGTTATTACGAAACAATTAACTTGGCACACATTATGCTGTACCTCTTGATGAGAATGCGATTGGTCGAGAGATTTCTTAACAAAGGAGTAGGCGATGAACGCAAAAGCGCCTCAAACGGACGGCTTATAATCGTGGAATAAAAAGCCGGACACTTAAAAAATTGATTTTTCTCAAAACCTGGAGGCTGGAAATGAACAGAAAAACACAAACCTCTTTAGATAAAGACCAAGAGGAAACAACCGCAACCAACCCGTACCATATTTTGCTGGCTGAAGACGACAAGGATATGCTGGCGCTGCTGGCACTCTCATTACGCAAGGCCGGGTACAGAGTGACGGCATGCCGTGACGGCGTGGGTCTGCTCACGCACCTGGAGCCCTTCCTGCTTCCAAATGGTGTTGGGGATAAAGATGTGGGCCTGATCATCTCCGATATCCGCATGCCGGGTTTCACGGGGATGGAAGTGCTGGAGGGGGCGCCGAAAAATGAGGGATTTCCTCCCATGATACTGATCACCGCCTTTGGTGATGAAGAGACACATGCCCTGGCCGAAGAATTCGGCG
>Ga0209345_10002693_pt1 | contig 19212 bp, 42 predicted proteins | sample Cruoilmetagenom7_FD_187294 | JGI IMG/M metagenome (GOLD analysis project Ga0209345, IMG submission 187294) | Oil polluted marine microbial communities from Coal Oil Point, Santa Barbara, California, USA - Sample 7 (SPAdes) (version 2) | ecosystem: Environmental > Aquatic > Marine > Oil seeps ... | reverse complement strand
GTTAGATGCTCATATCCTTGCTCTTGAAAATAATCGCCTATTTCCGTTGTGTCGCCTGAAAGTATGTAGAAGTTATCCATTTTGTACCTGTATAAAATTCATTAAATCTTGGTGTTTTATTCTGTAATTATGTCCTCGTTTAGATGCTTTAATACGTCCGTTTTTACAATGCCTATTAACAGTCCTCGCGGTAATATCTAAGAGTTTAGCAGCTTCCGTTGTAGAATAAACTTTCTTTTCAAGGAACATACTAAGCTCTTCTTTTAAAGGAGCTATAATGTTTGAAACAATTTCTTTAATTCTATCTTCAAAATCGCCAACAGTTACATTTTGAATTGTTATACTTGAATTTTTCATTTCATCTTCCATGTTTTTTCAATTTCTTTAATGGTTATTAATAAATCCGAACGAACATCTTTTAAAGCTTGTTTAATAGCATTATGTAAAAGTTCTAAGTCATGTCCGTTATTTTTTTGTCTTCTGCCATTATGTAGCACATAATTTATTCGCTGTTGATTCCAATTCATTATCAGTTCTACTCTTTTTTTTGCTGATAAATTTTCGGGCATTTCCAACAGTTCCCATGCTTTTTTAACTTGCTTTAGTTTTATATCTCGATTCATCTAATTTTTTTAGGTTATCGGTTTGTATTTCTATGTTGTAATTTTTTTGAAAGAACTCAACTAATTCTTTTACTGTATTTCTAATCACAAAATCCTTAGTGTACCAATTCTTATTTGGGTGCTGAAATTTTAATAAAGCTATATAGCTATCTACGTTTTTTGTTATACTTAATTTGTAGTTAATTCTAAGGTTTCCTTTTAAAATCATAGGTTGTGTTTGTGTAATTGTAAAAAATAAAGTAACTTTGTGTCACAATACAGACAAATGTAAGTCCAATTTTGGACATTTGCAAGAAAAAATTGTCCGTTTTTGGACTTTCTTATATATAAGGGAGATTCCGCCCTTAAAAAATAAAGGAATCGAACGTAATTTAAAAAGTGTACTATGACAAAAAATTTAGACTTAAAAAAAGTTCGAGAGGAGCTTGGGCTAACGCAGGAACAATTAGCCGACAGGGTAGGAGTTAACAGAAAAACTATTTTAGCCTACGAAAAAGACCCGACCCAAATCCCAACTACAAAATTGAAATTCTTAGAGGTTGTGATTAATTCTATCCAATTAGAGCAGAATAAATCTTCAAATAAATCTCGATTAACTATTGTAAAAGATGTTGAAGAGAAAATATCCGCAGATATTATTAAAAAGCTAATGCCTTTGTTAAGGGTGCTAGTTGAAAAAAATGAAGAGATACTTGAAGCTATGAAAAATATTGATGGACGATTAGAAACTACTGCGTGTGAAATGGATGGTATAAAGATGCTCTTAGAAATAGGAGAAGATTCAAAAAAGTAAAAAAAGAAAAACCGCTCGAAAGCGGTTTTTTTATGCAGTATAGTTAACTACACCGCCTGCGTAAATTGTTTGAGACCGCAGCATATAATTCGTTTCTTAATAAGTTTCTTTTTTCTTTAAACACCTGTAGAGAAAGTTCATTTTTGTTACAGTTTAATAACGCTAATTTAAGTCTCAGGGTTTTAATTTGCTGACATTTATTTGTTGGAATTACATTCATAAGCAGCTTCTTTTTTTTGTTAAAAAAATATAAAAGGGTATCAAATTTAAAAAAAAAATGTGTAAAATCGGACATCTTACACATTTTAATATTAATTTAGAATTAATCTAATTAACTCTTTTTTAAAAGCTTTTCAATTTTATCTAATTTATCAAATAGTAAATCAAGTTTATTATTTAAAATCTCATTTTCATTTTCAGTTTTACCTTTTTGAATATTTCGCTGTAAAGTCTGAATTGGTTTACTCGCTAAAATTTTATCTTCCGTTCCTATTAAATAATTAAAATTTAACTGAGGAAATACTTCAATAAATCTAGTTGCTGATTTATGAGTTATGCTTGTTCTGCCATCAGCAAGCTTTGAAGCTGTACTAGGGCTTTTATAACCAATAACCTTAGCAAATCTATATTTAGTTATATTTAACTCTTTTAAAACGGCTGTAAATCGTTTTGCGGATTCTTTGTAAGTTCCTTTTTCCATGATTAAACAGTTTTAAGATTAGTTCCTTTTTTGTATCTGTCTTTATATTTTTCTTCTTCTGTTTTAAAAAATTCAACAGCTTCAACTACTTTACCTCTTAATTGGTCTTTTACGTAATCTTTCATTTGTTGAAGTGAAGACCACCCTGCAATTGCCATTATAGCTTGGTCTGAAATATTACCATACATATTAGTAGCAAATGAACCTCTCCCTATGTGAGACTTTACACCATTATAGAAAAATGTTGAAGTTGGTTTTGCTCTAACATCATCACTCTTATCTTTGCTTTTGATACTTACTATCACTTCCCTATTGAAGCCTGCTAATTTACAAACTTCTTTAATTTTAAGATTAAACCCACCTTGATTTTCAGCTTTCGGTAGTTTACCGTTATTATTATGAATAATAACTTTAACAGCAGGAGATAACGGGATAGTAACAACAGCATTAGTTTTTATTGTTGTCATTACATCTATATAATCACCACCTTTGTACATTTCAGTTAATCTTTTGTAATTCCCATATCTAATACCCGTCCAACATAAAACAACTAATATATCGCGCGAACGAATTTGAGCTTTGGAAAGTTTAGAAGTTAATTCGTCTGACATTAAAATATCTAATTGTTCTATTGTTAAAAATAATTCTTCTACTTTTAACATAGTCTTTGTTTTGTTAGGTATTAAAAAATCTTTAGATTTAAAAAAAGAGCTTATTTTAATTTCATAATTAGATTCAGCTACATTTAGAATATATTTAAGTTTTCTGTGTTGAAATTTAGCAGTTCCATAACTAAACTTTCTAACATTTAGTAAATAATCAACCCATGTTTTATGCCATTTAGAATCCATAGATTTGAATTTTGAATAATGTTTTTGATTTTTTTCAAAATCCTTAATAACTTGGATTGCGTTTTTATACCCATCATTAGCTGCTTCTGAAATTGGTTCGTCACTTGATTTGTTAATAAGTTTTCCATTATTTTCTTCCCACCATGTTTTAATGAAGTCATATAGATATATTTTTTCTCTGTTTCCTTTTTTCTCTTGCTTGAAATAACTATATATTTTATTATCAATCCATTCCGCATCAATAATTTCACCATCGGCAGAATCTAAAGAAAATTCCATAGACAGAAGTGCTTTTAAACCTAATAGTTTAGAGTTTAAAATATAATGTTCAGGCTCGTTAATAGTAGCTTTAAATTGTCCCTTTTTATTATCCCAATTTTTAGGATTACATTTAATAAATTGTATATTTCTCCAATAACAGTTATTTTTACCGTTAAGAAATACCAAATAGATACTAGCATTATCTTTTTCTGATTTAATTCGATACTTGATAGTCATAATTTTTTAGAATTTAAGTTAATATTTATTTTACCGACATTTTCTCGATTTGATTGACTTATAAAGCCATAAAAGAAAGACATCTAAGGCAAAGATACTAAAAAGAAACTATTAATTGATATAATAAGCGTATAAAAAGGATATTCAAGCTATAAGGCTATTCTCAAAGATAAAAAATAAGGTTAAATAAAAAAACTTTAAACCCCTTATCTTTACTCAGTTTTTAACGATTTAACTTATTTATATTTAACAGATTTTACCGACATTTTCTCGACTTTACTAGGTAAATACAATACATTTTATGCGACATTTAAGACATTTTCATCTTTCAAAACTTGCCATGTCCGTTTTTTCTCATTACATTTGAGAGTTGTTATAAAAAATATGTAAAAGAAACTTAACCCCTATGAAAGAAAAAAAACGTTCCTATGAGATAAGAAATGCTAAAATTATCTCGCTATTTAAATTTTGCGGTATTGAAATTAGATTAATAGGAGTTGAGGGTATTCCAAATCCTGCTGTTATTTACGATAACAATCAAGTATTAAGATGTTACGTTTCCCCAAATTCAATAAATTTTAAAGGTATTAAACCATTCAAATTAAAACTTAGTGATGTAGATTATTTGAATAAAGAAAATAAGTTAAAGATTTTAGAATGGTTTAAAAATACCCGCCATAAACAATGTTATAGTATCAAACAGAAATATAGCAATACTTATTTGTCAGGTTATACTTTTTTAGAGAAAAATTCTTTAAAAGGTAGAAGACCTGTTTTTTCTGAAATCAATAGAAAAATTTACTTCAATAAAGCCTACGCTAAAAAAATTATAAGGATGTATCAAAATGATAATTTACAATTAATACTAATTTAATATGAAAGAAGAAAAAGACAAAAAATTTAACGGTATAACCGAAGAGTTTTTATTAAAAGCTTTTAAGGAATTTTTAAAAAGCAAAAAAGGAGATTTTTCAGCAGGGCTTAATAAGGATGCAGCTTTTAAACTGCTTGGCGTTTCTGCTTCTAAAGCTGCGGAAGCGCTAACGGAAGTCAAAAGGAAAAATAAAACTGCTCCAAATGTTGCTACTCCTTTAGGAGAAATAGAAATTGATGGAGAAACTCATCAAATTCAATTATCAATCATAGGTAATAAAAAAATGTTTTTAAATATAGGAATATCAGTGTATGATGGGTTTAAAATGGAAAATATATTAAATTAAAAATTATGGATGTAATACAGCAAAAAGTTAAAGAAAGAGAGGGTTTAAAAGAGGATGAAATTTATAACGATGAAGTTTCTGCGGTTTATAAAACAAACGATTATAAACTCTTTGAAAGCATAAGCGGGAATAGAATTATAAATGCGCTTCACTTATCCCGTTTAAAAAAATCTATGAAAGAAAAATATTTAAGAATCCCTATTATAGTTAATAGTAAATTCCAAATTATTGATGGTCAGCACCGTTTCTTAAATTGTTTAGAGTTAGGTTTACCTGTATATTATATTATTAATAAAAATTATGATTTACAGGATGTTCAAAGGCTTAATAGTAATATGTCAAATTGGGGTATGAATGACTACATGCAAGGCTACTGTAAAATGGGGAAACTTGACTATATAAAATATCGCGAATACAAAAATAAATACGGTTTTTCACATGCTGAAATGAGAGGGATGTTAACAGGTAGTTCCTCTAAGAATACTTCCCCTGAATTTAAAGATGGTTTATTCCAAATAACTCATGAAGAAAAGTTTTTAGAGCAAGCTAGAAAAATAGCTACAATGAAAGAATTTTATGAGGGGTACAGAAGACGTAGTTTTGTTTCTGCAATGTTAGCACTCTTTAGAAATGAAAAATTTGATATGGATATTTTCTTAAAAAGATTACCGCATCAAAGGTCTAAATTAATTGATTTAAACAGTAAAAAAGATTACTTAGAGGTTATAGAAGATATTTATAATTACAAATCAAAAAACCCTCAGTTTTTAAGAAATTCTAAATAGGTTTTATGAAGTGGAAAACTGTAAATATCTATCCTGAATTTAAAGGATTGTATGAAATTTCTGAATTTGGAGATATTAGGTCTTTGCCACGAACCATAGAAGTATATCATGGTATCTATGGTTTATATAAAAGAACTTTAAAAGGTAGGACGCTTGCCACTAGAACAACTAAGAAATCACCTCATCTATTTACAGATTTTAGTGTTACCTATACAGGGCTTTTCGGAAATAAAGTAAAGTATCAAAAAACAATTTATATTCATAAATTAGTAGGTTTAATGTTCCTTGAAAAACCTAACAATAAAGAGAAGATTTATGTTGAGCATATTAAAGATGATTACACTAATAATCACTATTCTAATTTACGTTGGGTTACTTGTTCAGAATTACAGCAAAGAAATATAAATGAACGTTATCCTGAAAATAGAAATAGACTAAGAGACGCGAATATAAAAAGTGGCTATTATAAATATAGAGCAGGTCGAAATCGTAATATAGAAATTGATTTATCTAAATTGTATTATCAATTAAGAGGACATAGAATTTACGGAAACTTCGGCAAAAAACTTGCTAAGATTGACGCAGTACCTTTGAAGAAAGTTTTAGAAAAATTTGAAGATAAACTCATTAGTTTTACGCATTTTAAATTTCAACGCCTTACGGTAGAAGAGAGAGCAGGAATTAATAATATAATTAAGAATCACTATTCTAAAAAAAGTAAATAATGGATTGGTTAAAAGATGAAAATTCTAAAAAAATACTCCTTGAAGCTGTTCAAAGATTTACTCCAATGCTTGAAAAAGAATTGAAAGAAAACGGGGTGCAAGCTATGGTTGAATTTGTATATTTCAATCTTGATAATATGCTAGAAAAATCAGGATTAAAAAAACAATTTACCTGTTCTAAAGGTTGTAATTTTTGTTGTAATTCTGAAATAACAATTAGCAGTTATGAAGCTAGTTTTATTTACTCATTCATTGAGCAAATGAATGTACCTGTGAATTATAAACAACTTAAAAAATTAAATGAAGTAGGTATTGATAATTTACCGTTTAAGCAAAAAGCTTGCCCGTTGTTAGATGACAAAGGGGCTTGTAGTATTTATGAAATAAGACCCTCAATTTGTAGAATACATGGGGTAATAAATAACCCTAAGTACTGTGATTTCTCAAAGTACAAAGGGCGTTCTAAAATGGGGCGTATAATTGAGACTTATGCCCTCACTTCCGCTCTCGTAGTTCTTGACAGTAAATTAAATAAATTCGCTGAACCTGTTGAGCTTCATAAGGTGCTGCATGAATATTTAACATATCCTATTCGCGATTAACAAACTTAATTTCAGTATCTAAAATATCAAGTATTTTTTCAACAGTATTTAGGTTTATATTTTCTCTTAAACCTGTTTCCAACTCACTAATATACGCCTGATTAGGGGCGTTAAATACTTTGTTAGATAATTCAGCCTGAGAAATCCCTTTCTCTTTTCTTCTTCGACTTACATACTGTCCGAATTTTTGTGTCAATGTTGCCATAATTTTTATATAAAATTGTTTGTAAATATAATATACTTTTTTATCTTTGAACTTGTACAAAGTTTTTCTGCAAAAGAAACTTACTTTTTATAAAGGGTTAGCAATTCCCTCTATAAGTTTAAAAGTATTTTTCGCTTTGTACCAACGGTAAAGAGGGGTTTCAATTCCCCTCTTTTTTTTGTACCTTATTTAAAATGAGAAAAACAATTGAGTGTTTTTTCTTGGTGCTGCTAACTTGTTTATTACAATCATATTGGTTGCAATATTAGTCCCACTCGCTTTAAATTCTCCTGCTGCAATAGGTGTAATTTTAGCATCAACATCGCTTAACCACTCCCTAAATTCAGTCTCTTTTTTATTGCTTGAAATCTCCCAATGTTTAGAAGCTAACGTAACAATACGCCCACCGCTTTTTAATGAAGCATACATCTTGTAAATATGCTCAATATCACGATTTTTACTAAATGGTGGGTTTGCAATAATCTTATCAAAAGTTTCCTCGCTATTACCCTTTAAGAAATCCAAACCTAAATCATGAGTATTCGGCATGTTATTTAATACAGCCCTATTCATGTCAAGTATCTCATAATAATAAACGTTGTGTTTTGGTAAAGTTTTATGAATCCTTTTAATAATTGCACCCTGACCTGCTGACGGTTCTAAAATAGCATCCGTCTGTTTTAAGTCTGCTCTCCTTAGCATTTTGTCAACAATTTTTGCAGGTGTTTCAAAAAATTGGTATTCTTTAATTAAATTAATCGGCTTCTCTTTAGCTACTAAACCTAAAAGGCTTGACGGGTCTGTTGCAAAAACAAATCCTGCTATTTTCCCACCTTTCCATTTTCCGCCAATACCTTTCATTGCTTTAGCAACATCTAAGTATTGTTTTCTGTCAAGCTGTACGCTTGTAATACGGGCAATGTTGCCCTCAACAGTCGCCTGTTGTAAAATTTCTGTTGTTGTCATAATTGATAATAAATTTAAGTTAATAATTATTTAATTCTCGTTATTAATTTCGTCATAGCAATCCTCGCATGTCATTTCTTCTTTATTAGTTCCTGCAAACACATCTGTTTTAAAAGCTGTCTCACTTTTTAAAATTCCGCAAAAAGAACAAGTGTAATAAATTATCTTATTACAATTTTTAAGTATAGGTCTAATATTCTTTAGTTCTTCACCCTCTGAAATAAAGGACGGGTTTTTTTCAACAATTAAAATATTAGAGGTTTTAAGTTGAATTTCATCTAAATATTTTAAAAAATGAAATTCGGTTTTTACTAAATCATTTGAAATAATTGCTGTAATTTTCTCGCCCTCATTAGCCTTAACCTCGCACCAAAAACGTTCCCCTGCAATACCTACTTTTATATAGTCTGTCGGTTTGATATTTTTTAGTTCCTGCGGTGTTGGTGCTTGAAAACTGTTCGGGTTTTCTTTGCTCATTTCCTGAGCATCCATAAATTCTAGTTTCATTTAATAATTGTTTTTTAAAAGTTGTTTAGCGCATGTAATATCAACATTTAATTTAGTGCTAATATTAAGCGTTTTACTACTGAAAAATGGCTCAATACCATCTAGTATCTCATCAAAGGTTAAATCACTCTTAAATTGCTTAAAAGCCTTTGCTAAGTGTATTAAAAAAATCATAGGATTTTTAAAATAGGTCGGTGTTACTTCAAAGATTATATTTTGCTCATTGCTCTTATCCCAAATATTAAAAAGCTTCTGAGAAAATTCATCTTCGTTTAATTCTTTATTAGATTTATGCTGTTCTAATATCAGCGCATGAATTTTTTCTATCTGAATTAAATCAAATAGCTCCTTTTCAGGATTTTTTTCTAGGGTGTACATCGTCATAATGTTAATTTAAGTTAATAATTAGCCTTTTACCTGTATTTCCTGAGCTTGTACGGGTATTCGTACAGTTTATTTTTAAATATCGTCAGGAAACAAAGGTTTAAGCTTGTTTTTATTGTTAATTATAAGTTTCTTCGTCTGTTATTTTATATTTTTCTTGAATTTTTTTACAAATTTCCAACCTCTTTGCATCTTCTTTTGCTCCCTTTAAAAACATTTCTGAATGGTTAAAAGAAGTTTGAAATAGGTCTAAGTATCTTAATAAAATTAGAATGTCTTTTTTCATTGTGTTTAATTTTGAACCCTACGGGGGATTTGAACCCCCGCGCTGTTCCAAATAGGGTTTTATTCTTCTGTTGTTAGAATTGTGCGAAAATCTCTACGTATATCGCTCCCGTCATGTTGCGTCTTTGGTGTCCCGTAAAAGCTTGCTAGGATTAAATTATAATCTTCATTTTCGCCCTCATAACTTGATTTATGTAAATTATAAAACTCCTGAGCTTCTTTAAGAGAATGAACGCAATGTTTAATTACGTAACTACTGTATTCGTTATGTCCGTTACATTCATAAATAAAGTAAATTTCATCTTGCTTGTCTTCTTTTTTTAGCTCCCAATTTACAGGAAATTCAATACCTGACGTAAACCCTTTTTCTATACTGCCTGCAATGTCATTTAAAATAAACTTCAAATTGTTTTCTTCTAAATCTTCATTTTTTAAATTAATTCTTAATCTTCTCATGATTATTTATTTAGTTTATTAATTAACTCATTAAATGTGCCTTTGAATATTTCTGTTCCATCTTGTGAAATAGAAATTTCCGCTTCTTCTCTTCGGGTGTAATTTTCCCCTTGCCCGTCAAAAGCGTTTACAACAATTACCCCGTCTTTCTCACCTTTAATAAATGTTGTTACATACCCGAAATTTAATTGTAATTTTGGGTCTCTTCCTTTAGCGTTTTGCGTTTTTAAATTTATTTCTGTTGCCATTATAATATAGATTTTAAATGATTAATAACCTGCGGGTGTATTCTTTCAGTTCCGCTCCCGTTCTTAATATATTCATTCTCAAAAATTTCAACCAATTTTACAACTTTGTCGGCTGCATTTTTACATTTGTTAATCTCGGTAAAAATCATGTCGTATTGGTGCTTAAAACTGTGAAATTTCGCGCTCCAATTATTAATATTTTTACCTTTAGATTTTAGCGGCTTATTTAGGTCGCTTAATTTCATGGTATAACAACTACCTGAAGCGTTTAACGGTGTAATTGCTTCGTTTTCAGGTTTAGCCCTTAACTCTGCTTCAATCTCTTTTAGAAGCTTCTCAATCCGCGCATTATACGCGGCTGTTTCTTGTTGTAATTCTGTTAATTTTTCCATCCTATAATTTCTTTTGATTGTTCTAAATATTGCGCGGGTGTTCCTGCTTTACATTCACTAAAACCCCTGTCGCATTTTCCTACTTCTTCGCCGCTTCCGCATCCGCATAAATCAACTCCCCAATGATTAACACAATGATTACAATTTCCATAATCATTTAATGTTGTTTCAGGGTCTTTACCGAATACTTTTTTAAAAGTTTCTACGGTCATGGAATTATCCGCGCCGTTTTCAAAAAATACTGTAATTGCTCCGCAACTACATTTTGCAATGTCTTCAATTTTTGTCATAATAATTAAATTTTAAGTTATCCTATTTGCCATTTTAAAATCCCGCGCTGCATTAATTTTGTGCAATAGTGGTATTTTAAATAATTTTCTTCATACTTGAATTTAAGCCTATTAATCGGGCTTAATGCGTTCTCAACTAAGTTGAACATTTCTTGCATTTCAAACCAATTTAAAAGCTCCTGTTCCCCGTAACATTGCCCGCAAAGGTTGCCCTCGCTATCATTATTATCAGGCAATTTTAAGTCTTCTTTTGTTACAGTCGCGCCGCAACAACTACAACGGCTGCGGTATCTATAATCATGAGTTGTTTCATTCATAATAATTAAATTTAAGTTAGTTCCCGCATGTAATATTCACTACGTACATGCGGGCGGTTTTTAGCAATCTAAATACTTTTTAGGGGTCTTATTGTACATTCTAATTTTATGAGTACAATTCCATTCGTTTACAAAAACTTCCTCTATTATGGTAGTCTTTTTTCCTGCTGCTTTTAATAGGATTTTACCATGACCTAAAACGCCCTCTCTTAGTTGAATAATTTCCCCGTTTAGCTCTGCGTATTTTTTAATCAAATTATCGCATGCTTTTAATGTGTAATGCCTCATAATTTAAGCGTTTAATAATTTACTTTTTAACTCGTTTCTCTTGTTGTCTGCAAGTCCGTAAATAGCCTCGCCGTTGCTAAATTGGCAAGTTTTCACTAACTCATATTCTGCGCTCTCTTTAAAGATTTTTTCAATAATTTCGCTCATTTCTAACATGGTATTTTTAGCCCATGCGCATGCGTTCCTTTCCTGAATAACCTGCATCCCTTTTGGCATGTCGCTTTCAAAATCAAATAAATCTTCAAAATAATCATCAAAATCATCAAAAGTATCATTGTAACTCTGAAATTTAAAGATATAATCAAGGTTTGCGCCCTCGTAATATGCGCTTTGAATTAAAGGAATAGCCATGATGTAAATTTCTACGTCTCCGTACATTTTTGAAATATAAATTTCTCCTAACGCTGTTTTATTGTAACTATTAGAATAATCTTTCAAATTATGTTCTGAATTGAAAAAATAATCAGTCTCTTTTGTCGCTGCTTCTAATTCAAATTTTAGATTTGAAATAGTGTCTTCAACTTCCCATGAATCGGGCTGTACGCTTTCCATTTCTTCTGTCTCTTCCCCGTCATCATCTAGTACGGGTCTTTCATAACTCATGCATATCGCAAAATAGTTACTTGCATTTTCGGGTGCTGCAAAATTAGGTGTTGCCATAATATAAAATTTAAGTTAATATTAATTCTCTTTTAAGTCGTTTAAAAATAATTCCGCTCTATCAATTGAATATGATAATTGCGAGCCTTTTATATAATCTAATTTATTACATAGATTTGAAATTCTTGTAGAAATATGTTCTACAAATATTTCAGCTTCTTTTTTAATTTCTGCTAGTTCGTTTTGATTTTCTGTTGTCATAATAAATAAATTTAAGTTAGTTGTATATCGGGTATCGCTCCCGCTCGTTAGCCGCTCTAAATATACATGTTTTAATTTTCCCGCCGTTTTACGGGGCTGTATGATATTAGGTACATAAATTTTTCATACAAGCCCGCAAATCAGCACTTTAAGCCCTCTTTAGCCTTAATTTCCTATATATTCAATGAAATTTTTATACTCTTTGCCTGAATAATCAGAAATTACATGGTCTCTGAATCCTACTTTTTGAGTTAAACTGAGTTTATTATATTGCTCAATTGTTTGCTTCCTTTGCCCGTTTAATTTACTTGTCAAAACCATTTCAAAATAATCAATAATAGTTTCAAGGTCGTAAGTTATTAATGTGTCTTTACCTATCATAATTTTTAATTTAAGTTATTGTTTTGAATAAAAAATCGCGCTGTTACGTCTTTAAATTTCGGCTCGTTTAAAACTAATAAATTTAACGCCATTAACGCTTTCCTGTACGCTCTCCTTACGATATATTTATTTTCTGAATAATCATACGCAAAAATCATTTGCTCTCTTATAACCTGCTTAATTGCTTCAATAGTATAATGATAATTCATAAATGTAATTTCAAAAATACCTTTAGCTTCTGAATAATGTTTTTTAGTATATGTAACATTAGAATTTTGCTCTCTTAAATCGCGGTCTGCCATCTCAAACTCTTCTTGTACTGAATAGCCATGATGTTGTTTGCGTTCGGGGTCATGTAAATTTGCAAAATATTCTTTTTTAAATGAATAGTGCTGCAAATAACATGCGCTTATCTTGTCAAAAATAGGCGCATGAAACTGTTCAATTTTTACCTTGCTCATGATTGCGTTGGCTCTAATTGTTTATTGATAGCCTTATTTTCATCGCTTAATAATTGCGAGTGTCTTTTTAAGGCTTTTACCTTATCATTGTTAATTGATAACAAAGTTTCAAGGCGTTTTTTTTCTAACGTTAACCCTGCGCGCTCCTGCTGCAAAATTCCGTTTTCTTTGTCGATTTTAGATAAGCTTTTCGCGTTCTCATCTAGTCTCACTTTTAAATTTGCTTTTGTCATAATAAATAAATTTAAGTTACTGCGCTTAATCAGCCGCGCCGCTTGGCTGTTTAGATTTCTTTTATTATATCGTGTCTATGATTATAATTATCTATTAACGCCCTACCGTTTTTTTTCCATGATAAAACGCTATCAGTCTTATGTTGTGGCTCTTTTACTTTAGCTTCAAAACAATAATTTGTACCGTTATTTGATTTTTTTAAAAGCCCTGTTTTAAGCCCGTTTCTTAATTCATATTTTTTACCTGCTTCGATTTTTAAAATATCCATAATAGATTATTTAAGTTAATAATTGTTTTTAATAATAGGGGGCGCGTTGGTCTTGCTCCAATAGTCAGCCGTTAACTGAGCGCGCCCGTTGTGTTATGAATTAATAAAATCAATACTTGCTTCTAGTTCGGGGTCGGGGCTTTGTTTGTACGTTTCAAACCCTGCGCCGCCTGCGTAAATTTCAATAATTACAGTTCCTTTTTTACCCTGCCATTTCTCGTATTGGCTGCCGTTGTTACCTTTCCATTGCTCTAAACAATAACCAACGGTACATGCGTTTTTAAATTCTTTTAACATAGAATTTACATGGTCTTCGTCTCTTTCAATTAAGGCTTGCCCTTTAAGAAATGCTGCTCCGTTTTCATCAAATATTAAATCCTCTGAATAAGCTATTTTATTTGTTAAAATGCCATCAGTAACTCTATTTTCTAAACATTGCGTACATACGCCGTTTTTACTATCAAATTCTATTTCTTCTTCATTACAAATATTACATACTCTGTAATTATATTTGTCATGAATTATAACCCCTGCTTTTAATTTTTTTTCTTCTGCTGCAATTTCTTTAAAAAAGCGGTTGTTTAAATCATTGTAATAATCATATAAACTCATGTTTAAAATTTGCTCTTTACTTAACGGATTTTCTTTTTTATACGCTTCTACGCGTTCCGCTACTCTTTCCATGATTGGTTTTTCCATACTGTTAAAATTTAAGTTAATTAATATTCAAAGTTAATAAATACCTCTTTGTTTTTTTTGACAAAAATCTCTTTGCAAAAATCACTTTCAGCCGTACATGAATACGCTTTCATGCTTTGGTTATATTTGCCCCTGCTGTAAATTTCTTTTGCGCCCTCTTTACGCTTGAAATAATCGCCCGCTTTTAAATTTTGTATCTGTTCCATATTATCAAATTATCTGTTTATATATTCCATGTAACTACCTATAAAATGACTGCGTGTTTTACTTCTTCCGCGCCCTTTTTTTAGGGTGTAAATTCTGTTTCCTGAGTGGTGTCTTTCGGTACAATTATATTTTGCCCCTGTCTTAGCTTCAAAGATTTTTTTAGCTTCTCTTCGGCTTGCTGCAAATTTCCTATTCTTTAAGTCTGCCATAATTTTAAATTTAAGTTTTTACCTTTTTTAACTGTTATTATATAGTATTAATTTTAATAGTGGTTTGCGGGGCTTTCGCTGCTCCTGAATAGTCTAAACTACGCAAACCGTTAAACCCGCTTAAATTAGCTTAAACGGGTGTTAATCTTTAAACCTGCTCCGCTTGTTGTACGGCTTCTTTTATCTCGTCCATGCGCTCTAATTTAAAAACCCATCCCATGACCTGTTTACCATTAACTTTTAAACGTGGGTTAAATCTGCATCCTAAACTTTTTAAAATATCTTTAATCGGTTTGGTATCTCCAAAAACAATTCCCGCGCGTTCGCTGTACGGCTGTATTTGTACGTTCAAATTTTCTATGAGTTCCGCTACGGTTTTAATGTCGTTTATATCCTGTGTTGCATCCTCACAAAAATATTTTCCCTCTGCTGCTGCTATATATAATTTTTCTAATAAGTCCGCGCTTATTGGCTCGTCTCTATAACTAAAACGCTGCTTTGAAATTTCAATACCTGAGCGGCTGTGGTCTTTGCTTAAAAAGTACCCGCGCCCCATGCTATATTTTTGTTTGTTTTCACGCCCAAAATTAACATCATTAAAAGCTTTTATTTCTTCTAGGTCTGCTCTTCCTGCTGCCTTTCTCATTTCACTAAAAATGTCGCGCGTGTGGTTGCTATATGTTAAATAAAAATAATCTTCGGCATGGCTTGCGAAATAATCAGTTTGTATGTCGCTGTCATCTACCATTAAGCGCGCCATGATAACGGCTTTTGCTCCTGCGGGTACATTTACTATCTTTTTACCTTGTTCTATCTTGGCGGCGCGCTCTGCTGCCATTAATACGCTGTGCGCCTGCATGTCCGCTTCTCTTTTCTTTGTGGCTGCTGCTGCTTCAATAATTAAATTGTCTAAGGCTTCCATGTCTTCAAATCTTTCATCCTCGTTATAATATGTACCAATACCAAACTTTTCTGAATAAGGTCTCACGCGGTCATGGTTTGAAAATGTCATTTTTTCAGGATTTAAACATTTGAAATATCCGCTTTTATCCTGCTCTGAAATTACGATTAATTTTGTCGCTCCTGTCTGAATAAAATCAACCCATAAAATTTGACCTTTAGTAATTTTATAAACGTCTGCGGCGGTCTCTGTTTTGTTGCTGCTTTTGTTCTGTGGTAACTTACCCGCTTCTTTTAATTGCTCGAAAACTGTTAACGCTTCCGCGTGTGCTGCTCCAACGGTTTTTTCTGTGCATCGTGCCGCCGTTTTTAAAAGTGTAATATTCGGGTCGGCAAACATCATAAATGTAAATGAAGCATATCCGCCCTTATCTTCCATAATTCCCGCCTGCGCTGTCGAAATTAATATACCGCCGCCGTTTTTGTACGTTCTAATTTTCCAATTGTAGCCCGTTGCGTTTTCGTTTGTTGTTGCGCTCCATCCGTTGCGCCCTTTGTTTAAATGTGTCATAATTGTAAATTTAAGTTAATATTCATTTTTATAATTAGTTGCGGGGTCGGGTGTCGCTCCCGTTGGTCTGTCTTTCAGCCCCGCGTTTTTTATTTCTTTTTCGCCTGCTCCTGTATGCCTTTTAATATCTTAAAAAATCCTTGCTTTGAAATTAAAAAATCAAAGGTCATGCGGTTGGCTTCTTTAGTATTCATGCCCGCTTTTTTGAAAATTCTCACGCTCTTTTCATACGCCGTAATAAAATACGGTTGCACGTTTTTTGGAAACTCTTTTGCTAGCTCGAAATGTGTTTTAAATAATGCTTTTACTTTTGCCATAATTGTTATAATTTAAATTAATATCTGTTTTTAAAATTGTGGGCTGCGCGGGTGTCGCTCCTGCTTCAAGTCTCTAAACTTTGCAGCCCTGCCGTTACTTTATTTTACTTCTTTTAAATATTTGTTATATGGGTTTTTAGTATTCTTACTCATAACAATAATAAAATACTTTCCTGAGCTGCTTTTGCGTACCTCTAAGCCGTTGTATTTATGCTCTGTTGCTTCTCCTATCCATAGCGCGTAATTGTTCCCCGTTCGCGGGCTTAATAGGTTTAAAAATTGTTTACCTTTAGCCGTCTTAAAAATATCATAGGTTTTGCCCTCGATAACTAAACTTTTTTGCGTTGCCGTTCCTGTGCTAACATCAAACCCGCCGCGCTTGCTTTTTACCTCTTCAAAATTTTGCGCCGTTGCTGCTGCAATACTGAATAAACATGCCCAAAATACAAAGGCTTTAATAATTGATTGTTGTAAATTTGTTAATCGTGTCATAATAAATAAATTTAAGTTATACCCGCATATTTGCAGCCTGCGGGCGTTGGCTGTAATAGTTGTTATTTTATACTTAATGAGTTTAAAATAGTTTTATAGCCTTTGCTTATTCCTGCTTTTGCTGCTCCGCTCATGTGACTGAAAACGTTCGGGCTTAACATTAATAAGCTAGTTATACTAACGTAATTATCTAAAATATATAAATGTACCTGCTTAACTGTTTTACCGTCTCTAAGGGCTTGTATTAACTGTTCTTTAGTTCCTGAGCTGTCCATGTCAAAACTGTTGTTTTGCTGCGCTTCAATATGCGCTTGCATAATTTGTTTTTGTGTTGCTGTGATACGTGTCATAATTGTAAATTTAAATTAATATTTGTTTTGAAGCGGCGCGGGGTTTTGCTCCCCTGCGTTCGTAACTGCGCCGCTTAATTTAAGGTTTATTTATAATAACTAACACTAGTCATTCCTTTTTCCATACTTAATGAATATCCCGCTTCAATTAGGTTGTTAATTACTGAAGCGCAACAATCTGAAATATGAATAGTTAAATTTTTTGAGTTCGTTTTTACTGTGCTGTTTGGTGTCGCATAATTTATTATAATATTAGTACTATGATTTGCACTAATAATTTGAATTGCTTTTAAAAATTTTTCGCTTGTCATAATTGTAAATTTAAATTAATATTTGTTATTAGTGCGGGCGGTGGTTTTGCTCCACCTGCTGCAAATCTATTGCACCCGCTTTGAAAATTAACTTAACCCTAATTTGGTTAAAATATCCTCTGCTGTGTTTTGCTCTTCTTTTGAAAATTTAAAATTGCTAAAAACTTCATCAATTAAATTCAGTTCTTCAATATTCAAATCATTGTTAAATAAATTTTCACTTTCCCAATTTGTTAGGGGCAAAACTTTTGTTCCGTTCGGCGTTGCTGTACTCATATCTCTAGTTCTAAATTCTAACGGTGTACATTCATACAAATCAATACAAACTTTTTGTCCTGCTCCAAATTTCGCATTACTTAACGCTTCATGAATACTTGTACCTTTGCCCCAATTTAAACGGTCTGTAACTGCGTAAATTGTTACTTTACTCTTTGCCCATCTTTTTAACTTTTCCTCTTTTGTTTCTGTTTTACTCATAATTGTAAATTTAAATTAATATTTGTTTTAGCGCGGGCGGCGGTGTTGCTCCGCTCGTTGCATCGTTGCACCCGCTTTAAATTGTTATTTTGTCTCTTCAAATTTAAAAATGTTCTTTAAACCATATTCTAAATTTGCAATTTTCTGTTTAAAAAGCTCTTCCTCTTCAATGAAGCCCGCGTTGTAATTTCTTATAATATCCTGCTCATTGCTTTCAACCTCTTCAATTATTTGGCTGTTAAATTTTCTCTTTAATACTTTTGCATCACTTGCTGCGCCGTTTGTAATAGCTGTAATTTGTTTTAAAATATCGTCTCTAGTTGTCATAATAAATAAATTTAAGTTGTTAAAATGTTATTGTTTGTAAAATACTAACATGCTGCGCTGCGTGCTTGCCCCGCTGTTAATGTCTCGCTGTATGTATCTTTGTGCTTCCTGCAAAGTTAGCCTCGTTTCAATCGTTCGCTTGTTTCCTGTTTTGCGCTGTACTCTTACTATTTTGTAACGTGTCATAATTGTTATAATTTAAGTTATCTTTTTAATTTTAATAAATCGCTGTTTTCTTCTTTATATTCTTTATTTTCATACTCTTCATGTGTTTCAAAAATATAATCAATTAACCCGTTGTAATTCCAATGATTTAACGGTTTAAAAATAATATCATCTATACCTATTCCATACATGCAGCATGTCTCTACTAATGTAACTAAAATGTCTTTTTTCTCCTGTGTTGTTAACTTTGCCATAATTTAAAATAATTGTGTGCTAAATTCTAAGGTCTTAACCTGCTGCTTATAATTGGCTGCTATTGCTTTTAACCTCTCTTTGCGCTCCCGCTTCAATGAAGCTTTAAGCCTATAACCTGAAATAGTTTCAAAAGCAAAAACGCTTGTTTTAGTTAATCTCCTGTGTTTCAATGTGTTACGTGTCATATTCGTGTAATTTAAGTTCCTACTGATACAAATATAGTATTATATTACTATAAAAAATGCTTTTTTGTTGCTTTTTTTTCAAATCTGTTATATATAAGGGCTACAATAAATAACCTGAAGCCCCTAGATATAAGCCTTTGAAGCCTGTTAATAAATTGTGTATTATATATAAGGAAAGTTATGTGATGTGGATTACAGAGAGGGGATTGTCTCGTCTTAAAGAGGGTATAAGTGCCTTTAAATCAGGGAGTTACAGTGTGTTACTTAAAGTAATAATTGCAGTTGTTATTTTCTTTTGGTAAAAAACAAACATCATTTAATGTATTGGTTATCAATGTATTAAGACTTTGTTAGTTTTTGTTTTACCTACATATTATCAATATTATATATAAATGAAAGAAGCGCGC
>Ga0209345_10002692_pt1 | contig 19212 bp, 20 predicted proteins | sample Cruoilmetagenom7_FD_187294 | JGI IMG/M metagenome (GOLD analysis project Ga0209345, IMG submission 187294) | Oil polluted marine microbial communities from Coal Oil Point, Santa Barbara, California, USA - Sample 7 (SPAdes) (version 2) | ecosystem: Environmental > Aquatic > Marine > Oil seeps ... | reverse complement strand
GCGTTTCGGGCCGCCTGTTGAGGCGGACGAAGAGGTTGAAAAATGAAACCCACAACGGCAATAAGGCTCCGTGGTATCCCCCCTAAAATTAGCGGTGTTCATAAGTAGAATTTCCTCGGTGCTCAGCCTCCAGTAAACTTTGCGACAGAACCGGGCATCGTCACAGTAACGGGGTTTCTTGCAAGCCTTCAGCTTGACAGTTCCAGACAGACTCTTACACCGTGGGGTTGTCTCACACCGAAAAGGGAAACCGGTGCTACGTGGCGATAGGATCACTATATTCCCCACGACGCTCCACAATAAAAAGGTTGGCAAAATGCTTGAAGGAATTCGCATCGTTGAAATAGAGGGCCTTGGGCCGGGCCCGTTTGCCGGAATGCTTTTGGCCGATCTGGGCGCGGATGTGATTGTCGTGCATCGCGCCGGTGGCGGCCCACCAATTATTGGCGAAAAAAGCCTGCTGGACAGGGGGAAACGGTCAATAACGCTGGATTTGAAAGACCCTGACGACCTTAAAACCGTCAAGGCTCTGATTGCCGGTGCCGATGGCCTGATCGAGGGCTTTCGCCCCGGCGTGATGGAGCGTTTGGGCTTGGGCCCCGAGGTCTGTCATGGCCTTAATCCGGCGCTGGTTTTTGGCCGCATGACCGGTTGGGGGCAAGACGGGCCGCGCAGTTTGACGGCGGGGCATGACCTAAATTATATCGCCACCAGCGGGGCGCTTCATTATGCCTCTGAACCGCAGGATGCGCCTTTTGCGCCGCCATCTCTGGTTGGGGATGTGGGTGGGGGGGCGCTCTATCTGGTGATCGGGATTTTGTCCGGCATCCTCAAGGCGCGCGCGACCGGTAAGGGCTGCGTGGTGGATGCGGCAATCGTTGATGGATCGGCGCATATGATGAACCTGCTGATGGCGCTTGGGCAAGGCGGCGGCCTGTCGGAAACCCGCGGCCAAAGCCTGCTTGACGGTCCGCATTGGAGCCGCACTTACCCCTGCGCCGATGGTGAATATATCAGCGTTCAATGCCTTGAACCCCAGTTCTATGCCGCGTTTCTAGCGCTTATGGAGCTTTCCACAGAGCCCTTGTTCAAACCCCAACACGATCAGACCTTGTGGCCAGAGCAGACAGCGGCCTTGGCGGCGATTTTTGCCACCCAGCCCTTGGCGCACTGGGCTGCATTGTTTGACGGGTCGGACGCCTGTGTTGCACCGGTTTTATCCCCGCAAGCTGCGGCCAAAGACCCGCATATGGTGGCGCGAGGTATTTGGCAAACTCACGATGGCGCACTACAGGCCAGTGCCGCGCCAAGGTTTTCATCGGGGTCCGCCAAGGCGATAAAGCCGTCTCCGGCGCGGGGACAACACAATGCTGAAATCCGGGCAGAGGTTGGCAATAAAAGCGGCTAGGATTTTAGGGGGGCAGGTCAGAACCACAAGCGGGTCTACCGGATTTATTGCGAACTGGAGCGGAACCTGCGGATCAGGTCCAAGAAACGGTTAAAGCGGGATAAGCTGGACGCGTTGGCGGTGCCGGATGAGCCCAATCATACGTGGTCTATGGACTTTATGGCTGACCAATTGGCGGATGGTTGCCAGATTCGGACCCTAAACGTGGTGGATGACTTCAACCGCGAAGGCTTGGGCATCGAAGTGGACTTCTCGCGGCCTGCTGAACGGGTGGTTCGCAGCCTGAACCGGGTTATCGAATGGCGTGGCAAAACTAGATTACCCAAAGCAATTGGTCGAGGTTAAAATTCACATGTTTTCGGGTTGCGCCATGCCCAGCACGTGATAACCGCCGTCCACATGGATCACTTCGCCAGTGGTGCAATTGCCCGCGTCCGACGCCAGATAAACCGCGGTGCCGCCGACGGCCTCTAGTGTGGCATTGGTGCGTAATGGTGCGTTGGCCTCGGTCGTGCGGTAGGTTTTTCGCGCCCCGCCAATCGCCGCGCCAGCCAGTGTTTTCATCGGGCCGGGCGAGATCGCGTTGACACGAATACCGTCAGGGCCAAGGTCATTGGCAAGGTAGCGGACAGCCGATTCCAGCGCTGCCTTGGCCACGCCCATCACGTTATAAAACGGGGTGACGCGGTTGGAGCCTTGGAAGGTCAGGGTCAGGATAGTGCCACCCTCGTTCATCAAAGGGGCCGCGCGACGGGCCACATCAATCAGCGAATAGCAGGAAATATCCAGCGAGTTTTTGAAGTTGGCACGCGAGGTGTCAACAAAGCGCCCCGTCAGTTCGTCCTTGTCGGAAAACGCCAGCGCATGGACGACAAAATCTAGCCCGCCCCATTCGGATTTGATTTTCTCAAACGCACGATCCATTGAGGCATCATCGGTGACGTCCACATCCACCAGTATGCTTGCGCCCAAGGATTCCGCCAGCGGCTCAACCCGCTTACCAAAGGCTTCGCCCTGATAGGTAAAGGCCAGTTCGGCCCCCGCTTCGGCCATAGCCGAGGCAATGCCCCACGCGATGGAACGTTGATTTGCAACGCCCATAATCAGGCCGCGTTTGCCTTTTAACAAATCTGACATATTCAATAATTACCCGTGATATTTGCTCATGGCGATGGTGCCGTTGGTGCCACCAAAGCCAAAGCTGTTTGACATAACTGTATCAAGTCCTGCGTCCTTAACAAATTCGGTGCAGATTTCGCCCTCGTTGATTTGTGGGTCCAGTTCGGTGATATTGGCAGATGGCGCAATGAAATCACCGCCCAGCATGATCAGCGAATAGATCGCCTCGTGCACGCCAGCGCCGCCCAAACTGTGGCCGGTCACCGATTTGGTCGAGGTGATTGGCGGGGTGTTGCCCTCGCCAAATACGCGGCGCACAGCGTGGACTTCGGTCACGTCGCCGGCGGGCGTCGAGGTGCCGTGGGCGTTGATATAATCGACTTTGCGATCACCAAGCGTGGCCATCGCCAATTGCATTGAGCGCTCAGCCCCTTCGCCCGAAGGCGCAACCATATCGTGGCCATCTGACGTCGCACCGTAGCCTGTGACTTCGGCATAGATTTTGGCACCACGGGCCAGCGCGTGTTCCAGTTCTTCCAGAACCAAAACGCCACCGCCCCCCGCAATGACGAACCCGTCACGGCTGGCGTCAAAGGCGCGGGATGCCGTTTTCGGGGTGTCGTTATATTTGCTCGACATCGCGCCCATCGCATCAAACAGGCAGGACAGGGTCCAGTCCAGTTCTTCGCCACCACCAGCGAAAACGATGTCTTGTTTGCCGAACTGGATTTGTTCAACCCCGTTGCCGATGCAGTGCAGGGACGTGGTGCAGGCCGAGGTGATCGAATAGTTCACACCCTTGATTTTGAACGGGGTGGCCAAGCAGGCCGAGTTGGTTGATGACATGCAGCGGGTCACCATGAATGGGCCCATGCGTTTGGGCGCGCCTTTTTCCTTTACGATTTTATGGGCGTTAAAGAAATTGCTGGTCGAGGGGCCGCCAGACCCCATCACCAGACCAGTGCGTGGGTTGGAAACGTCGCTCTCTTCAAGGCCGGAATCAGCAATAGCCTGTTCCATCGCCAGATAGTTATAGGCAGCCCCCGGCCCCATAAATCGCATCTGGCGTTTGTCGATATGTTCGGCCGGATTGATCTGCGGCATACCGTGGATTTGGCTGCGAAAGCCGTTTTCAGCGTATTCAGGGGCGGCAATGATGCCGGATTTACCCGATTTCAGCGCGGCTGTGACTTCTTCGATATTGTTCCCGATCGAGGAAATGATGCCCATTCCGGTGATTACGACGCGACGCATTGGTGTTCTCCTTGCAGGTATTAGTCTTTTGCAGCAGCTAGGCCGACTTTGAGGTCTTTGACCGCATAGATTTGTTCACCATCGGCTAAAATGATGCCATTCGCGACGCCCAATTTCAAGCGGCGGTCAATGACGCGGGTGAAATCAATTTTGTAGGTGATCATTTTGGTTTCGGGCGTGACCATGCCGGAAAACTTTACCTCGCCGACGCCAATGGCAAACCCTTGACCAAGCATTCCACGCCAGCCGAGGTTGAAACCGGTCAACTGCCACAGCCCGTCAAGGCCAAGACAACCCGGCATCACCGGATTGCCCGGAAAATGGCAGGGGAAAAACCACAGATCGGGGTTGATGTCGAATTCCGCAACGATATGACCTTTGCCATGTTCGCCACCGTCTGCCGAAACATCGGTGATCCGGTCCATCATCAGCATGGGCGGCAATGGCAATTGCGCGTTGCCTGGGCCGAACAGCTCGCCATTCGCGCATTTGATCAAATCGTCTTTGTTGAAACTGCTTGGAAAATTGGCCATTCAGCCTTGCCCCCTTCTAGATATTACAATGCCTGTCACGGCCTTCTACCATTCTGTGATAATTGGTGGCAAGAGCGGTGGGACGCAAGGGCAATATTACAATGAATTTTGAATGCGAATGAATTGCAATTGTAATTGTGCACGCTTGCCCCTTATATTGAAGGAAATAGCGGGATTAAGGTAATGACAACAGTAATGGCAGAACGCGGAACCAAGTGGCTAAGCGGTGCGGGTTTACGACCAACGCGCCAACGTCTGTCATTGGCGGACCTGCTGGTTGGAGACGGCAAAGATCGGCACGTGACCGCCGAGAGCCTGTATGCTTCCGTGCAAGCTGCGGGCGAAAAAGTATCGTTGGCCACGGTTTACAACACCCTGCGGGCATTTTGCGAGGTCGGGTTGTTACGCGAGATTATGGTCGACGGGGCCAAAAGTTACTTTGACACCAATATGTCGGATCATCCGCATTTCTTTTGGGAAGACAGTCAGGAACTGATGGACGCGCCCAATGAGCAGTTGGAAATCAGCAGCCTGCCGCAAGCGCCCAAAGGGGCCGAAGTCAGCAAGGTTGATGTGGTGATCCGGCTACGGCGGATTCAGGGCTGATTTTTCGGACAATTAACGCCATAGCTTTTGACTAGGATCAAGGGCATATCAAATTCTTTGCTGTACTATGTATATGTGTAAAACATATTAATAGGAGCATAGATCCCGTGTCTTATAAAGACCTTCTTGTACATCTCGACGATTCCGAAATTTGCGCAGAGCGTGTGGAGGCGGCTGTGGCGCTGGCCAAACGCGAAGGTGCGCGCATAACCGGCATTGCGCTGGCGCTGGAATCGACCATTTCCACCTATATCGGCATTGATTTCCCCAGCAGCCTGACTGAGGCCCAGCAAGAAATCGTGCAAAAAGCAGCTGAAAGCGCGGTTGAGAAATTTGAAACCACAGCCAAAGAGGCCGGTGTTGAATTTACCAGCCGGATTATCAAGTGTCAGGGCACCAAAGCGCCTGCACGCATGGCATTCTTTGCCCGCCACGCCGACCTGATTTTCGTTGGCCAGCCCCAGCCCGACGCCAAGGGCAAGGATTTTCAGGAATCTCTGCTGGAACATGTGCTGCACAATTCCGGGCGTCCGGTTTATGTTGTCCCCTATATTGGCAGATACAATGCCAAGGTTCGCCGTGCCGTGATTGCGTGGGATGGTGGAAAAAAGGCCGTTCGCGCAGTGAACGACGCAATTCCGATGTTGAAAGCGCGTAAAGAAGTCGATGTGCTGGTGATTAATCCGAAAACCCGCAGTGATGATTTTGGCGGCTCGCAAGGCGAAAACCTTGTAGCGCATCTGGAGCGTTACGGGGTGAATGCCAAGGTGGTCGTCAGGGTCAACTCGGAAATTTCGGTGGATACGGTCATCCAGAACCATATTTCCGATAGCGGGGCCGATTTGCTGGTGATGGGGGCCTTTGGCCATTCACGCCTGCGCGAAAAAGCATTTGGTGGGGTGACAGAATCAATCCTGCATCAAATGATTGTTCCTGTGTTGATGTCGGAATAAGGTGTTTGCGGGGCAGGGGTGTTAAAACCACTGCCCTGGTTCTATCAGCCCCAAATCCAGCAATTGTTGGGAATGCCATTCAAACTCGGTTGAATTGTGCCAGCGGAATGTTTCGATATCAAAGGTCGAGCCGGGGTTGCGTTTTAGTGCCTTGGCGGTTCTGAACGAGCAGGTTGCGGCCGTGATGTTGTGATGCCATTCGCAAGAATAGGTGTTGTATTCTTCGTCATTAAAAGTGTGATCGGCGCGAATTTGCAGCCCCTTTTTGCTGCGAAACAGCGCCACACGGTCGATTTTGCGACGTGCTGCCGGAATGTGTTCCTCAAATCGCCAGCGCAACCCGCCAAAGAAATCCAGTTGGCGTTCCTTTGGGTGATTGTGTTTGGCAGCGTCCGCACGGGCCAGTGCATAATAACCGGATTTGTCCAGATGCGCGTCTTCAAGGGACACCGCATCGGGGAAATCCCCCAGATTTCCGGCATAAAGATCAATCACATAGGTCAGGATGCTGTTACGACGTTCTTCCATGCTAAAGGCGATCATTTCACCGACGCTGCGGGTTTCGTTGAAGGGGTAGAACAGATATTCGGCGTTATAGCAGTAATACATCCAGATATTGGGCGCTGCCTCGATGATGGTGTTCACCGCGGTTTCCATCGCGCCATCGGCTGCCATGTCGTAAGGGATGCGGTGGATCAGGCTTTCCAGATTTTTGGGCAACTCCAGTTCATCCGGCGCGAACACCAGCACGGATTGAAACCCGAGTTGCTGGTGGTGGCGGATGCAGGTGTCGACCTCAATCAGATCCTCGACCAGGATCATCGCAATGGGGCCACGCGTCAACAAATCACTGCCGGTTTTGATGAAATCAGCCAAATCTGTGTAACGCATTGCCCTGCCCGTATATATTTTTCGTAGTCTGCTTTCGAAGCCTGCCCCAAATTCGGTTAATTCGCGGTTCATTGCAAGCTATCGTTCCATTGTGTAGGTGTGCGGCGAAAATGCGCGAAAAATGGTGGCGGTTATGTCGAATAATAAGAAGCTCTTTATCAAAACTTATGGCTGTCAGATGAATGTCTATGACAGCGAACGCATGGCCGAGGCGCTGGGCACATCGGGGTATGACCCTGTTGATACGCCCGAAGAGGCCGATATGATTTTGCTGAACACCTGCCATATCCGCGAAAAAGCTGCCGAGAAGATTTATTCGGAGTTGGGCCGCTATAGACCGCTTAAAACCGAGAACCCTGATCTAAAGATCGGTGTGGCCGGATGTGTGGCGCAGGCCGAGGGTGCCGAGATAATGCGCCGTCAGCCGATGGTCGATCTGGTGGTCGGCCCGCAGACCTATCACCGTTTGCCCGAAATGATGAAGCAGGTTGATGCAGGACAAAAGGCGCTGGATACGGATTTCCCTGAAGAGGACAAGTTTGATCATTTGCCAAAACGTGATCTGCCCAAGCGTGCACCAAGCGCGTTTTTGACGGTGCAAGAAGGCTGTGACAAGTTTTGTGCGTTTTGTGTGGTGCCTTACACCCGCGGCGCCGAAGTATCGCGCCCGCCCGAGCGGATTTTACGCGAGGCGCAGGCGTTGGTAGAACGCGGGGTGCGCGAGATCAATCTGTTGGGCCAGAACGTGAATGCCTATCATGGCGGTGACGACTGGGGTTTGACGCGGCTGATCTGGGCGCTGAATGATATAGACGGGTTGGAGCGGATCCGGTTCACCACAAGTCATCCCAATGACATGACCGATGATCTGATCGAGGCACATGGCAGCTGCGAAAAACTGATGCCCTATCTACATTTGCCGGTGCAGTCAGGCAGCGACAAGGTGCTGAAGGGCATGAACCGCCAACATACAGCCGAGCAATATATCCGCCTGATCGAGCGCTTCCGCGAAGCCCGCCCCGACATTCTGATTTCGGGTGATTTTATCGTTGGTTTCCCCGGCGAAGAGGACGCGGATTTTCAGGCGACGATGGATTTGATCCGCGAGGTCAATTACGGGCAGGCCTATTCGTTCAAATACTCTGCTCGCCCCGGCACGCCCGCGGCTGAACGGGCGTTTGTCGCCGCAGATGTGGCGGATGCACGTTTGCAGGAATTGCAGGCCTTGTTGACGAAACAGCAACGCGCGCTGCAAGAGGCGATGGTGGGTCAAGAGGTCAAGGTGCTGATCGAGAAGGCAGGGCGTCTGAATGGCCAGATGATTGGCAAAAGCCAGCATTTACATGCGGTCCATGTGGCAGAACCCGCAAACAATTCAAGGTTGAGCATCGGCGATATTTGCTCAATCGCAGTCGTTCGTAGCGAGGCCAATTCGCTGGGTGGAGAGCTGATTCAAACATAAAAGGCCGTGAAAATTTTCCCGGATACCAGGCCAAATTGCAGCACAAACGCGAGGTTTCGGGCCAATCTGCCCCGTGGTCTTTTACTGTTTCGGATACGCAAACAAACCCGCAGATTACTTGTTTCCTAACAGAAAAAGGCTTGGTAATGTGCAGTAGAGCAAGGCCGATACCTTGGGGTTAGCGGTGGGGGCTGCTAACTATTTGCTCGGTATTTAAATTAATTGTTAGGGGAATGACTGTGGGCAATATTTTTTCGAAAGTGATACGCATATCACTGACGGGTGCCTCTGCCGCGATATTGGCACTGGCGGTGTCGGGCGATGCTGCGTCGGCTGGAACGGGCAGTGGTGGGAAATATCTCCCTGGTATCTGGGTTGACCCGGATGGATGCGAACATTGGGTCATGGATGACGGTGTTGAGGGCTACATGAGTCCGCACGTTAACCGCGAAGGCATTCCTGTTTGTCGCCGTGGCAATGTCTGTGGTGTGATGAACACGGATCAGTTGTTTGCGACCAACCGTTACTCTATCAGCTCAGCGGGCCGCGCCCGTTTACAGCAGTTCTTTCAAAGTTCAAGTGCGCGTGCTTACACAATTGCCGGCCACACAGACAGCCGCGCATCGGATGAATACAACATGCGCCTCTCTTTGAAGCGTGCCAATGCGGTTGCGCGGGTTGCCCAAGGCGTCGGCGCTAAAGTTGTTGCGGTTCGGGGCTATGGCGAACGGGTACCAGCGGCGTCCAACGGGTCAGCGGCTGGCATGCGCCAAAACCGACGTGTTGAAATTATTTGCATTCGCTAAAGAGGTAATCAGATGAAACTACTAAAAGGCATTACTCTTGCTGCTGTGGCTTTAACTTTGGCGGCATGTGGTGACAAACAGGACAAAACCGTTGATCGCTGGATCGATTCAAAGGGTCTAAGCCACCTGAAAGCCGGTATCTGGGTTGATCCGAATGGATGCGACCACTGGATTATTGACGATGGTGTAGAAGGCTACCTGTCAGCGCGGATTGATAAATACGGCAAGCCCGTCTGTTCCGGTGTTGCGCCGCCTTCCACGGCAACTGGACCATTCAAGCGTGGTAGCGACCCGATCTAAACGGTCAAGATTTGAAATTTGGCTAAAGGTCTCTCGCATTTGTGGGGGGCCTTTTCCTTTTTGGCCCTTGTTACTCAGATTTTACATGATTGGCAGTGATCGTCGCTTGAATGTTCCAATATGATTTGGCACGATCAGAATATATCGAAAACAGGAGAATTGATTGGCCATAGGCGCTTTGACCCCACCAGATGCTCCATTCGAGGAGATGCTGGAATTCCCTGACAACCGTTTACTGATTGATTTGTGTGGTGCGTTCGATCGCAATCTGGCCCATATCGAGGATAAATTCAGCATCCAGATATCGCGCTGTGGCAACCAGCTGTCGCTGAGCGGGAACAAAGATGATTGTGCCGGGGCCGCCCGTGTTTTGCGCGCGCTTTACTTGCGTTTGGAAGCAGGGCGCGAGATCGAATTGGGCGACATTGACACTGAAATCGTTATGGGCGGCGACGAGACCGTGTTTGGCGATGTCCAACCCCGCGAAGGCGCTGGTCAGCTCGAGATGTTCAAGGGCGGACGTGTCGAGATCAAGACCCGCAAGAAAATGGTCGAACCACGCACCGAGGCGCAAAAAGCCTACGTGAAATCGCTGTTTGAAAACGAATTGGGGTTTGGTATTGGGCCTGCGGGCACTGGCAAGACCTATTTGGCGGTGGCGGTCGGGGTCAACATGCTGATCGAGGGCAAGGTTGACAAAATTATCCTGTCGCGCCCTGCCGTTGAAGCGGGCGAACGGTTGGGGTTTTTACCGGGCGACATGAAGGACAAGGTCGACCCCTTTATGCAGCCGCTTTACGATGCGCTGAACGACTTTTTGCCAGCCAAACAGGTTAGCAAAATGATCGAGGATAAAAAAATCGAGATCGCGCCACTGGCGTTTATGCGGGGTCGCACGCTGGCGAATGCTTTTGTGGTGCTGGACGAGGCCCAAAATGCGACCTCTATGCAGATGAAGATGTTTTTGACGCGTCTTGGCAAAGGCAGCCGGATGGTGATCACGGGGGATCGCACCCAGATCGATTTACAGCGCGGCGTGACCAGTGGCTTGCGCGATGCGGAACGTCTGTTGAAAGATATCGACAAGATTGCCTTCAACTATTTCACCGCCAAGGACGTGGTGCGCCATCCGCTGGTTGCCAAAATCATCGAGGCATATGATGCCGATGACGGCTGATTTTATTGCGGTAAACGTTGAGGATCTGCGCTGGGCGGCACTGGACATTGACGCATTGGCCGAACAGGCCGTTGAGGCAACATTGCGCCATCTAGATATTGATCCACAGCATTTCGAGGTCAGTCTGCTGGCCTGCGGGGACCCGCGTATTGCCGACCTGAACGCCGAATTCCGCGGTAAACCTGTGCCAACGAATGTGCTGTCATGGCCGGCTATTGATCGGGGGCTTTCGGGGCAACATCCGGAAAAACCCAGCCCTGACCCAACAGGGATGCCCGAGGAGTTGGGGGATATTGCCATTTCCTTTGACACTTGCACCACCGAGGCGACGCGCGCAAATAAGCCCGTGGCGGACCATGTGACGCATTTATTGATCCATGGGGTGTTACATCTGTTGGGTTATGACCACATATCTGATCAAGATGCCGCTATAATGGAGGCATTGGAGGGTGAAGTGCTTGGCAAACTGGGCATTTCAGACCCATATAGAGGGTAGGCATAATATGCTTGGGAAATTTGGAAAGGGATAATGGGCGACACGACAGACGGTTCCAGTGACGCGGCGCAAAGCGCGCGGGATGGAGAGACAAGTGCACAGCGCGGCTTTTGGGGTCGCATTATTGGTGCGCTAAGCCCCACAGACACCAATGAAGAGATCGCAAGCGGCGCGCCTTATATGGCGGTGCCCACTGGTGATGTGCGCGGGATGCTGAATTTGCGGCGGATGTCTTTGGAAGATGTCGCCGTCCCGAAGGCCGAAATTTTGGCGGTGCCCGACGACATAAAGAAAGATGATCTGGTCGATCTGTTTCGCAAAAGCGGTCTGACGCGGATACCGGTTTATACGGACACGCTGGATACGCCGATCGGGCTGGTCCACCTGAAGGATTTCGCGTTGAAACACGGGTTCAACAGCAATGGCGGGCGGTTTGATTTGAAGAAACTGGTGCGCCCACTGCTGTTTGCGCCGCCCTCGATGCCGATCGGGGTTTTGTTGCAAAAAATGCAGACCGAGCGCATTCACATGGCGCTGGTGATTGACGAATACGGCGGTGTAGACGGGCTGGTCACGCTGGAAGATCTGGTCGAGCAGGTGATCGGCGAGATCGAGGATGAACATGATCTGGAAGATGATCAGTTCTGGATCAAAGAAGGGCCAGGCTGTTATTTGGCGCTGGCTCGTACGCCGCTAGATGAATTCGAGGCCGAGATTGGCCGCAAACTGGCGGATGCGCATGAAGACGAGGAGATCGAAACCCTTGGGGGTTTGGTGTTCTTGCTGTCGGGACACGTGCCCGCACGCGGCGAGGTCGTGACCCATCCCAAAGGTCCCGAGTTCGAGATTGTCGAGGCCGACCTGCGCCGTATCAAGCGGCTGCGGGTGCGCCTGCCGGAGGCTACGGGTGACTGACTTTGCAGCGTGGTCCTTGCGGCGCAAGATGCTGGCGGCGGTTCTGGGCGGGGCTGTAACAGGTCTGGCGCAAGCGCCCTTTTCCATTGTTTGGCTGGGGTTAATTGGGTTGGCGGCAGGATTCGTTCTGTTTCGCGCCGCCCATACATCGCGTCAGGCAGCATGGATCGGTTGGGCCTTCGGGGTTGGCTATTTCGGGCTGGTATTGAGCTGGATTGTCGAGCCGTTTTTGGTGGATATCGCGCGACACGGTTGGATGGCGCCGTTTGCGTTGGTCGGCATGGCGGGCGGCATGGCGTTGTTTTGGGCGGCGGCCTTCGGGCTGGCCCGTTGGCAGGGCCACACCGTCGCACTGGTTGTGTTCTGGACCATTGCCGAAGTGGCCCGCACCTATGTTTTGACCGGGTTCCCTTGGGGGTTGCTGGGCTACATTTGGCTGGACGCGGGGCTGGACCAGTTGGCGGCCAGCATCGGCCCGCATGGATTGACCTTGCTTACTCTGGGCGGCGTTTGCGCGTTGATGACAGCGTTTAGCCATCAAAAGCGGCTGATATTGGTGCCTTTGGTGGCTCTACCGTTTGTCGCGATGATCGGATTTGGATTGGCCCAAGCTGCGCTTAGCCAAGGGCACCCGTCAATCGGGGAGGCCACGCCGCCGCGTCCTGTTGTGCGCTTGATCCAGCCCAACGCCCCGCAACACCTGAAATGGGATCCCGAAATGATCCCTGTGTTTTTTAACCGCAGTCTCGGGTTCACCTCGGCCCATGCCAAAGGGGCGGCACCTGATGTGATCATTTGGCCGGAAACTTCGGTGCCCTATCTGCTGAACGCGGCCCAAGGGGCGTTTGATATGATCTCGCAGGCGGCGGGGGATGTGCCTGTGGTGCTGGGCGTTCAGCGGCGTGATGCCAGCCAGTATTACAATGCCTTGGCCGTGCTGGGGGCGGATGGCGACATCAAGGATGTGTATGACAAAAGCCACCTTGTGCCGTTTGGCGAATATATGCCCGGTGGAGCGCTGGCCTCGGCGCTGAGCCTGAAGGGACTGGCAGCCAATGAAGGATACGGGTTTGGCAGCGGGGCGGGCTTGCGACTGATTGAGATCGAGGGGCTAGGCCATGCGCTGCCACTGATCTGCTATGAGGCGATTTTCCCGCATGAAATTGGTGCCGTGGCGACGCGTGCCGATTGGTTGCTGCATATCACCAATGACGCATGGTTTGGTCAGTACACCGGCCCGCAACAGCATCTGGCCCAAGCAAGGTTTCGCGCGATTGAGCAGGGCCTGCCGATGGTGCGGGCCGCCAATACCGGCATTTCGGCTATGATTGACGGGCGTGGGCAGATCACGGCGTATCTGCCGTTGGGGGGTGCGGGTTTTTTGGATGTGGAATTGCCGCCAGCCTTGCCGATAACCCTATATGCCCGCAGCGGCGATTTACCGGTCCTACTGTTGCTGATGATCAGTCTGGCGGGGCTATTGCTAAAAAGACGCATGGATAACAGTTGACCCTCTAAGGTCAGCGGCGTATCGGAGAGGAATCGTATTGCCACAACGGCTTCCTGACGTGGCAATCTAATTAAACTGGAGCACTATTCATGACCCGTAAGAATTTCACTTTCACTTCTGAATCCGTTTCAGAGGGGCATCCCGATAAACTTTGTGACCGTATTTCAGACGCTGTGCTGGATGCCTTTTTGGCCGAAGAACCAGAAGCGCGCGTGGCTTGCGAAACATTCGCCACCACAAACCGCGTTGTGATCGGTGGCGAGGTTGGCTTGTCTGACAAATCCAAGCTGGATGAGTATTTGGGCAAGGTCGATCAGATCGCCCGTGATTGCATCAAAGACATCGGCTATGAGCAAGAGCAATTTCACTGGAACACCGTTGAGGTGACCAACCTGTTGCACCCCCAATCCGCGCATATCGCGCAGGGTGTGGATGCTGGTGCTGACAAAGACGAAGGCGCTGGTGATCAGGGCATCATGTTTGGCTATGCGGTGGATGAAACACCCGAGCTGATGCCAGCCCCGATCCAGTATTCTCACGCCATTTTGCGCCGTCTGGCCGAAGTGCGCAAAGACGGCACCGAACCTACATTGCGCCCCGATGCCAAGTCGCAAATTTCGCTGCGCTATGAAGATGGCAAGCCCGTTGAGGTGACATCAATCGTATTGTCGACCCAGCATTCCGACGAAACCCAGACGTCAGATGATATTCGCGCCATCGTAGAGCCTTATATCCGCGAAGTGCTGCCCGATGCGTGGGTCACCGAGGCGACCAAATGGTGGGTTAATCCGACCGGTATTTTTGTGATTGGTGGCCCCGACGGGGACGCAGGTCTGACGGGCCGCAAGATCATCGTTGATACATACGGCGGTGCCGCGCCACATGGTGGTGGTGCGTTTTCGGGCAAAGATCCAACCAAAGTTGACCGCTCAGCCGCCTATATTGCCCGTTATCTGGCGAAAAACGTGGTGGCGTCTGGCATGGCCAAACGCTGTACGATCCAGCTGTCTTATGCGATCGGGATTGCACGGCCTTTGTCGATCTATTGTGATACATTCGGCACCGGTGAAGTGCATGACACCGCGATTGAAAAAGCCATTGATCAGGTAATTGATCTGACGCCGCAAGGCATTCGCACCAAGTTGGGCATGAACCGTCCGATCTATGAACGCACGGCGGCCTATGGCCACTTTGGCCGCGCGCCAGAGGCCGATGGTGGTTTCAGCTGGGAAAAAACTGATCTGGTCGAGGCTTTGAAAAAAGCTGTATAAGGCAGGAAACCCTCTGCCTTTTCGATTGTGAACAAGAGGGTGGGCAGATTGCCCGCCCTTTCTTTTTGGATGACTGACACATGACTGATAAAACCCGCCCGCGCCGCAATTTTTATGGCCGCCTAAAAGGCAAGGGGCTGCGCGATAGCCAAAAGGGCTATCTGGACGAGGATCTGGCGGCGTTGTCCCCGGGTGCCGTGAGCTGGGATGAAAACCCAGACCGCACGCCACTGGATTTAGCCAAGCTATTCGGGGGCAAACCGACATGGCTGGAAATTGGTTTTGGTGGCGGCGAGCATATGGTGCATCAAGCCGTTCAGAACCCTGACGTCGGCATCATTGGGTGCGAGCCATATATAAACGGAGTGGCGATGTTGCTGGGTAAAATCCGCAAGGCAAAAGTGAGCAATGTTGCCGTCTACCCCAATGACGTGCGCGATATGTTCGAGGTGTTGCCAGAGGGATCGATTGAACGGGCGTTTTTGCTTTATCCGGACCCGTGGCCCAAAGCGCGGCATCACCGCCGCCGGTTTGTCACGCCTGAACATTTGGACCCTTTGGCGCGGGTTTTGAAAAAGGGTGCGATATTTCGCGTGGCCACCGACATTCCGGATTATGTGCGCCAAACCATGGAACAGATGATGGTGCGCGATGACTTTGAATGGTTGGCAGAGGGGCCAGAGGATTGGCGCAAGCCGTGGGGGGACTGGATTTCCACGCGCTATGAACAAAAGGCGCTGCGCGAGGATCGCACCCCGCACTATATGACGTTTCGCAAGCTGTAGCTGGTCATTTCCCCGCCCAAACCGGATCGTGTCTTTCGGCAAAGGCGCGGCCCCCTTCCAGTTGATCGCCTGATAAATAGAGCGTTTTGACTGTCACGAACGTGCTGCTGGTGATCTTATCAAGCGCATCTTGAAACTTGATGTTTTTGGCTTTGCGCACCATCATCTTTGATGGCGGCCAGCCCCGATGGTCAGCACATAGCCATGCGCTTCATCCAGCACCACACCAATGAGCAATTCGCACAGAGTTCCGGTGATCATCTGCGCCAGCAGGAATCTGTCGCATGGCATGGCAGTGGCGGCCGTTGTCACTTGGGTGGCCTCGATCAGATTAAGCACCATCGCACCATCAAGGGCATTGATGTAGCCATAGCAATTGGGACCGATGATTGGCATTTCGCCAGCGCCCCCTGCGCCAGATATTGAAGCACTTTGACAGCTTCAATCGTGGCGCGGCTGTTGATGCCGATGAACACAGCATCCGGGGCGGCGTGGTAGGCTCTCGATGGAGGGAAATGCGGGTAATTTGCCAATGGAGGGTTTCGATGAGTGAATGGGCTAGATTAGGCCGCTAAAGCCGAATTTCTACGCTTGGGTGATGACATTTCGCACCACACACCACTGCCGATCACGGCGATGGATTTTGGCTGTAGAAGCCTGTTCAAGCCGCGTTTCAATAGGTGGTTCCGGTACGGGTGTTGAAGGCAGATGCCTCCGGCAGGGATATTTAGGAAAAGAAGAAACGAAATTTTAATAAAATTGATCTTAAGTGGAGAGGCGGTACAGGCGGGGACGCCGATGGCCGTAAAAGGAGACGGCCCTTCATCTTGCAAGACAGGGTGAAGGGCTGCCCCCCTTTTCTTCTTTTCCTAAATATCCGCGCCGCAGGCATTGAATCTCTTAGGCTCCCAGTAGGCGGAGCAAGTCGCGACTGAGATGTGACGCTAGATTTCCGAGGTGCCGTCCTAGTTACGCTCAACCCGTGCGCCGCGCCAAAAGCGTTCAATCAGGAAGTCATCCATCAACCCCATGCCGCCAAAGATTTGCAAGCTGGTGTCGGTGACACGGGCCAGCATTTCGTTGGCATAGAGTTTGGGCTGGCAATTTTGCGGTTGGCAGGCAGGCCTTGGTCAAGCCGCCATGCGGCCGCAAGGGTTAGCTAGTCGGCGGCGAAATTCAGCGCCAATGCAAAGCTGAGACGTGCACGTCCAACCGACATTGCGGCGACGGTGATGCGGGTGGCATAGAGCCTTCGTTCATCACTGCAAGTCCGCCATCGACCTCACCCAGCACTTGGATGTCGGTCAGGCGTCAATCATCAAATTCGGGGATCATGTTTTTATAGCCACGGTGGCTTACCGACCTATTGCCATCGCCACTGGTAAAGCCCGCTGTGTCGTCTTCACCAGTGGCAACAAAAACGATGAAGAAATAGGCGTGGTCCGCGCCCGATATGAAATGTTTGGTGCGGTTCAAAATCCAGTCACCGCCATTGGTCCGCGGCCAAGCTCACGTTCAACCAACGTAAACTCAACGTGCGAAAGGCCTGCCCCGCCAACACTTTCGGGGGAATTTCAGGCGCAAGCCCCCAGATTGATGGCTTTTTTGTTTGATATTGGCGGCGATTTCGGCGGGCATTTCGCCGCTGCGCTCGACCGCGTCTTCATGCGGGTAAATCTCGTTTTTGACAAAGCTCTGCATGGTCGAGTAGGATCATTTCCTGCTCGTCTGTTAAGCCAAAATCCATGCTAACCCCGAGGGTCTTGTTTGGTCAGGCCGAGCTTTTCACGCACCTCGGCCGGGCCGATGATGCGGGCGCCCATGGCCTCGATGATGACGCGGGCGCGGGCGACCAAGGCCGCGTTGGTGGCGAGTTCGCCTTTGGACAGCCACAGGTTATCCTCAAGGCCGACGCGCACGTTTCCACCGGCCAAAACGGCCGCCGCGACATATGCCATTTCGTTGCGGCCAATGGAAAACGCTGACCAGTTCCAGTCGGATGGCACGTTGTTAACCATAGCCATAAAGGTGTTCAGATCATCGGGCGCCCCCCACAGGACGCCCATGCACAGTTGCACCAGTGCGGGGGAATCCAGCACTCCGTCGGCCACCAGTTGTTTGGCGAGCCACAAATGGCCGGTGTCAAAGGCCTCGATTTCGGGTTTGACGTTAAATCCAGTCATCATCCGGCCCATTTCGGCCAACATGCCGGGGGTGTTGGTCATTACGTAATCGGCTTCGGCGAAATTCATCGTGCCGCAATCCAGCGTGCAAATTTCGGGGCGGCATTCATCTATGTGAACGATGCGCTCGCTGGCGCCGACCATGTCGGTGCCAGCCACCAGTGGCAGCGGGGTTTCGGCACCGCCAAAGACCATGTCGCCGCCCATGCCCGCCGTTAGGTTTAGCACCACGTCGACCTCGGAGGTGCGGATCAGGTCGGTGAGTTCGCGATAGAGTTTGGGATCACGCGATGGCACACCCGTTTCAGGGTCTCGCACATGGCAATGAACCACGGCGGCGCCCGCGCGGGCGGCGGCAATGGCGCTGTCGGCAATTTGTCGGGGCGAGCGCGGCACATGCGGGCTGCGGTCCTGCGAACTGCCCGATCCGGTAACGGCACAGGTGATAAACACATCTTGGTTCATTTGCAGGGGCATCTTTGACCTCTTGAAATTTGGTTCCAGATTAAAAGATTAGGGGAGTTGATTTTTGCGACCATGCAGTGTTGCATCTAAATCATGCGAAGTTGGCACAAAACGACGGTTAAGCCCCAGAAGATCGGCATTCTATTGTTTGAGCGGTTCTCGAACCATTGCCTTGCCAATACGGTCGAGCCGTTGCGGGCGGCCAATATGTTGTTGGGGCGCACGGTTTATGAGTGGTCTTTTATGAGCCATGACGGGGCCTCGGTGCGTTCCTCTAGCGGGTTGCCTGTGGCGGCTGAAATGGCGCTGTCGCAATTTGCGAACGGGGACGTTTTGTTTTTGATCCCGAGTTATGAGCATCAGGAATATTTGACCCCTACGGTATTACGGGCTCTACGCGGGGCGGCGGGGCGGTTTGACGTGCTGGCGGGGCTGGATATGGGCAGCTGGTTGTTGGCGGCAGCCGGGTTGCTAGAGGGCTATCAGGCCGCGATCCATTGGGACGAGGCCGAGAGTTTTCAAGATGCGTTTCCCGAAGTGGCGGTGTCGGGGGCGCGGGTGGTGATGGACCGCGATCGTTGGTCGTGTGGCGGGGCGATGACGGCGTTCGAGCTGGTGTTGCGGATGATTGGCGACACACATGGCGAGGCACTGCGCATGGAAGTCGCGTCGCTGTTCATGCATGGGGAGACAGAAAGCGAAGAGCGGTTGGCTGCTTTGGGGAACGTGGCAGGGCTGGTTCCAGCGGCGGTGGCGATCATGCGCAAGAACGTTGAGGAGCCATTGCGCATGAAGGAGATTGCGCGCTTATTGGAGATCAGCCAGCGCAAACTGGAGCGCCTGTTTCAAGCCGAGTTAGGGGCGGGTCCGCAAAAGGTATATCGGCGGATGCGTCTGCTGTCTGCCTACCGGTTTGTCGAGCAAACCAGCTTGCCGGTTGTCGAAATCGCGATCCGCTGCGGGTATCGAGACCCGAGCGCCATGACACGTGCCTTTCGCGAAGAATTCGGTGCAACCCCACGAGAGGTGCGGGCGAAAACATAGAACAGATCAGGTGGTTTTATTGACCGTACCTGGG
>Ga0209345_10002691_pt1 | contig 19213 bp, 17 predicted proteins | sample Cruoilmetagenom7_FD_187294 | JGI IMG/M metagenome (GOLD analysis project Ga0209345, IMG submission 187294) | Oil polluted marine microbial communities from Coal Oil Point, Santa Barbara, California, USA - Sample 7 (SPAdes) (version 2) | ecosystem: Environmental > Aquatic > Marine > Oil seeps ... | reverse complement strand
TCTAGAACTTCCGCAATCGGCTTAATTAACGCCGGAAAATTTAGACTTCAAACATTGCACCAAGCAGAGGCCCTTACCACGATGCTCTCTCTTGCATGCCCAGAACCTGCAGTCGTAGCTCTTGGGCTATCTGAATTGCTTGTTAATGCCATTGAACACGGCAACCTTAACATCACATATCAAGAAAAAACGGCATTACTTGAAAATGGTGAATGGGATAAAGAAATTGAAAAACGCCTTAAAAATAAAGAAAATAAAGATAAATATGTTGAAGTTATATTCCAACGTTTTGAGGAACGAATAACGCTTAGCGTCACGGATCATGGCTCTGGTTTTAACTGGAGAGATTACTTAACAGCTGATGCACATAACTTAACTGAAAAACATGGACGTGGTATCGCCATAGCCATAGCAATGGGTTTCAGTAACCTTAAATACAATGAAAAAGGAAATGAAGTTACTGCAACAATCGAGCTCTAACCCCCACCTTATGGACGAATGAAGCTGACGGTCGTTAAATCATCAGGGATTGGTGGAATTGCCGTATCTAGAAATTCCTTAAGAATGTTAGGCTGAATTTGATCGAAGCCCTTAGCGGCTTCAACCTTCACACGATCCATCAAGCCAATTTCTTCCCACATGGCCCCATCTTCATCTGGCGACTCAATAAGCGCATCCGAATAAACGAAGATGAAACTATTTTTTGGGAAGTCTATAACATTATTTTCATATTTATAGTCCGAAATAACCCCTACAGGTAACCCTGATGTATCTAGGAATTCAATACCATTATGATCTCCATCACGACCGACAAGAACGGGAGGTGCCGCAGCAGAAGAAAAAGTCAGTTGGTCTTCTTTCAAATCAATAACAGCCCAAAATAGAGTTGCGAATTGTTCTGGCGGAAGAACTTTAGCCAAATGAGAATTTACAGTTTGAAGGCATGTTTTTGGATCACTCCAATCCAAATTACTTTCATTTATTAATGTATGAAGCCTAAATGTGTTTAGTGCTGAAGCAACACCATGCCCTGAAAAGTCAATAATGAAAAAGCTTAAACGGTGTTCATCTAAATACTGCAAGCCCCATAAGTCACCCCCCAGTTCTGAAGAAGCTTTCCAATGATTTTGAATTTTAATATTCAACTTTTCTTCAACACAAGAAATCGCTTCAGCGCTCGGTAATAAACTTTCTTGGATAATACGTGCTGAATTTAATTCAGATTCCATACGTTCTTGGTATGCCTTTTCTTTTCGAGACATAATCAAGTTTTGTAATTGAAGCTTAACCCGCGCAATCAGCTCGTAAACATTAATTGGTTTTGAGATAAGGTCATTCGCGCCAACTTCAAAAACAGCCGCGCGTTCTTGAGTAGCTTCCATACCTGTTTGAATTAGAATTGGAATTTGAGAATGAATGCTGCTTTTACGAATACGTCTACAAACTTCAAAACCATCTATCCCAGGCATAACGATATCAAGAATAATTAAATCGGGATTAATATTATCCAAAATTTCAAGAGTTTCATCGCCACTTTCGGCCGTTATTAAATTCGTAAAGCCCGCTTTTTGTAAACATGTTTTAATGAGCGTACGTAGAACCGCAACATCATCAACAATCAAAACTTTACAATCGGCAATTTCTGAAAATAAAACAGCGTCTTCCATTAAAATCCCACCTTTATTTTTTTATTTTTTCTATTGTAACGATAGATGAAATATTTGCCAACTCAATCATCTTTAAAACTTGGCCCTTTGGGTTTTTAATACTAAGATCGCAGCCAAAATCTTTTGACTTTTCAATCGTTAAAAGCAACATACCCATTCCAGCTGAATCTATGAGAGTTAAATTATCGAGTTCAATCGTAATTTTACTAAATTTAAGATCTTCACAGCTTCGTAGAAAATCGCGATATTCATTATGATCTTGATATGTTAATTTACCGGAAATAGCACAGCTAACTTCAGTATCATCTTTTTTAATTTTTAGTTCCATGGTGTCCCCACGTTTATCTAAAAAAGCTCTATGTCATCTGATGGTTCTACGTGATCAACCATTTTTTCATTTTCTGTAACATCATCGTACATATTATCAGTTTCGTCAAACAACAGATGTTTAACAAATCTTTCTCGCATCTCGCCCAGATGCATGTCAGATATCAACGCATCAATCCATAAGGTATTTTGGTCCTCTTTTTGTTTGCTTCCAATTACACTTAAAGAGGATACTTCCATCTCTTTTAATGTTTCTCTTACAACTTTTAAAGATGAGCAAATCAAGCTTAAACGTTGACTAGTACGATCCTGAAATTGCATCTTAGTGACAATATCAGCGATATATTCGGAAAGAATTTTAGAATCCTCAGCTGATGTACTCAATGCCTGTTCCATATTCTGACTTTGAAGTACCAAATATGACATCAAGCTCTCTAAACGATCTTTCAGGTTGAAATTTTCAGAAATATCAACAGTCGCAATGTCTTTCAAATCATCCTTTGCAAGCTTTACTCCATTTCTTAAATCCTGAACGCGCTCGGTAACCGAAGCGTCGCCTTTATGGTCATCATATAGAGAATGAAGTTTCTCATCTATATCTTCGAGTGTGTAAGATAGGTGCACGCTATTTTTTGAAAGGCCAATAACTCTATGAACAATCGCCGCCAAGTTATCCTCGATGGAAGAAAAAACTTCTGATAATGAAAGATGACGGCCTTCAAATTCAACGCGTGTTGCATCATCCGCAAAATCGTTAATTCTTTTCGACTGGTTTTGAGCAAGAGTGGCAAGCTTCAAGAAATGATCGCTTAATCCCGAAACACTAGATTCAACGAGATCTGAAGATGTCTGGATTTCTTTTGCAAGTCCCAACAGTGCCCGCCTTTGGATATTTGATAACGCACACCACCGCATTAAAACATCTTGGACGTCAACATCTTCTGGCAAATTAATATGAGATTTTGGATCGTTCATTTATTCTCTTTTTTAACTAATCAAAAATTAAAATAACACATCAAACTTGAGAACATAGTTTTATAAGCATTTTCGATATTTTATTTAGATCATACTCGACATCAATCCCACCTGCCTCTTTAGCAGCTTTGGGCATACCATACACAACACACGACTGCTCATTCTGTCCGATATTGTAAGCGCCATTTTTTTTCAACGATACTAGCCCAGCGGCACCATCTTTACCCATGCCACTTAAAATCACACCAATTGTTTCCTTAGGGAAAATACTTGCCGCTGAATTAAACAGTACAGAAGCAGAAGGTATATGACCACAAACAGGCGGATCACGACTTAGTTTACAAATAAGTTGGCCGTTTTCTTCAATCACCTTAAGGTGTTGATCTCCCGGTGCGATATAAGCACATCCACGTTTGGCAACATCTCCATTTTCGGCCTCTTTCACAGAAAGGTTTGATAATGCATTTAATCGTGAAGCAAATGTAGTGGTGAATGCTTTTGGCATATGTTGCACAACAAATATAGGCGGCATACCAGTAGGCAAAGGCATTAAAACTGTTCGCAGTGCTTCTACTCCGCCAGTCGATGCGCCGATTACAATCATCTTCTTATTCAGTGACCCTATCGGTTCAATACTTTTATAACCAACCGTTTTACGCTCAAATGCTTGAATTCTAGCTGAAGCAGCAGTTTTAACTTTGTTGATAATTTCTTTTGCTTTTGCATCAATACCACGTTGTAAATCGATTTGCGGTTTAGCAATAAAATCAACGGCACCAATTTCAAGCGCTTGCAATGTTACATCTGCCCCATCTTGGGTAAGTGAAGAGATCATCACAACTGGCATAGGGCGAAGGCTCATGATTTTCTTTAGAAAGTCGATGCCATTCATTTCAGGCATTTCAATATCTAAAGTCAGAACGTCCGGGTTTAATTTCTTAATTAGTTCCCTTGCTTTTAAAGGATGCGGAGCAGAGCCGACCACTTCAATGGCGGGATCTCGTTCTAATATAGTAATCAACATTTGGCGCATCAATGCGCTATCATCGACGACCAGAACCTTTATCGATACGGACATTAATTTGTGGCCTTTCGTTTAAAAAAGTTCAATTGAACCCTCAACTTTCGTCTTATCGATTTCGGCTTTGAAGTTTTTCTCCTCTTCAATAACGGCAGCGTTATCGTGGCGATCAAGCAACTTCATTTTCACTTTTCCTGTAGTCGGGAAATAAATAATCTGTCTGCCCTGCTCCCCTCCTAAATGCTGAGCTGCAATAGCCATATGTTCAACTCGCAAATATGTTTCTACAAATTCGACATTTTTTGTTCCAATTAATGCTGAGTTCCCCAATACGTTGGCACCGCCAAAAACTTTTATTTCTAATCGATTCCGCGCTGCTCCTAGGCGAAAAAGATCATTAATCAAAATTTCCATTGCATGATTGCCATAACGCATTGACGCACTGACACCGCCCCAATTACCAGAACTACTTGCGGGAAGCATAAAATGGTTAATTCCACCAATGCCCAAAACAGTATCGCGCACACATGCAGCGACACATGAACCTAGAGTCGTCACGATCATTTCATCCGTTTTTTTTGTAACATAATGCGTGCCCGGATTAACCTTCACCGCATAATGATTGAAACGTGGGTCCCAATAACGTCTAGGTTTATGAGCGTTATTGTCTTGATCAAATAGCGAGTTATCGCTCATAACTACCTTTCCCAAAGCATTTTAAAATGGTCGTTGATAGATTGTTCGACCATGTAATTTAAAAAGATTGCCAGCCCCTAAAAGTGTTTCAGAATGTCCAATATAGAGCCAACCACCGGGTTTCAATATTTCACAAAATCGTTCTGCTAGTTTCCGTTTTGTTTCATTATCAAAATATATCATTACATTTCGACAAAAAATTACATCAAATTGCCCCTTCATAGGCCATTTGTCCAAAAGGTTTAATTCTTTAAACGCAATCATTTGTCTCAAATCACTCGCAATATGGATGGTATTCGGCTCAATTGAGCTCTTTTCAAAATAGGGATGATATTGTGGGGCCACTTGATGCAAACTTGTAGATTTATAAAAACCTTCACGTCCAGTTTTCAACATGCTTGTATCAAGGTCCGTTGCCAAGACCTTGGCATCAAAACCAGCTTTATTTTTTTCCTTTAATGCTCTGTCTAAAACCATCGATATTGAATATGGTTCTTCTCCTGATGAGCATCCTGCTGACCAAATCCGGATTTTCTTCTTCCCTATTTGTGAAGTTTTCACAATCTCAGGCATAACAACAGAAGATAAATGATCAAAATGATGGTTCTCTCTAAAGAACTTGGTCAGATTGGTTGTAATCGCATTTATCAACAAACTGATTTCAGACTCTCCACTTAATCCATTTAAATAGACCAAATAATCACGGAAAGATTCAATACACAAGGAACGAAGCCTTCGAGCCAATCTACTATAAACCATATCCATTTTATGATCTTTAAGAACAATGCCCGTTTTTTTATGTATAAAATCAGAAAGCGTCCAGAACTCTTCTGTAGAAAAAGAAAATTCACGTTCCGTCTTACGTGGTTTTAAAACAAACCTTGGTTTTTCGGCGGATTTACTAGGCTTCCATTGTACCTTAGCTTTGTTTTTTTTCTCTTCAGACATCTATTTTGAACCTAAAACTCTTCCCAATCAGCATCTGTATTATTATCAGTCTGGCTTTGTGTATTTGGTTGTAATGATGTCGTGATATGTTTCGGTACTTCATTATTATACTCTATCTTTGGTTCAACAACGGTTTTTGAGAATTGTGCTTTATCGCCAGTGTCAAAGAAGGCCATCAGACGCATCATCATTTCAGATTGTTCTTCAAGGGAACGCGCACTTGCAGAGCTTTCTTCAACAAGAGCAGCATTTTGTTGAGTCATTTCATCCATTTGGGTAATTGCTGCATTGATTTCATCAACACCGGATGCTTGTTGCTGACTGGCTGCGGCAATTTCAGAAACAATGTCAGCAACCCGTTTAATCGATTCAACAATATTTTCTAATGAATTGCCAGTATCACCAACAAGTTTTACACCATCTCGAACCTGTGAATTACTATCAAGAATAAGGCTTTTGATATCTTTTGCAGCAACCCCAGAGCGTTGCGCCAAGGTTCGTACTTCTGATGCGACGACGGCAAAACCTTTCCCTGCATCACCAGCACGTGCGGCTTCTACTGCAGCATTTAGAGCCAATAAATTTGTTTGGAATGCGATCTCATCAATGACCCCGATGATATCAGATACTTTTTGTGAAGAATCTTCAATAGATGACATTGCAGTTACAGCTTGTACAACAACACCCCCACCCACTTCTGCAATATCTCGTGCTTGGATTGCCAAACTATTCGCTTGTTGCGCATTTTCAGCGTTTTGTTTAACTGTGGTAGACATTTCCTCCATTGAAGCAGCCGTTTCTTCAAGGCTAGACGCCTGATTTTCTGTGCGTTGAGATAGATCCATAGACCCAGACGCAATCTCTGTTGAAGCACTCGCAATTTCATTTGAAGCCACAAGAATGTCACTTACAATCTGTTTAAGGCGAATAGATGTTTGGTTGGTATCCTGCTTCAAATTTTCGTAGGTTCCCTCATAATCTTTTTCGATTTGATATTTCAAATCACCTCTCGCCAATGATGACATTGAAGTCGCGATCTCATCAAAGACATCGCTAACAGTATTTTTCAATTGATTGATACTCTTGGCGAGTGAAGCCATAAAGCCATCTTTACCATCTAAAGAAATACTTTGAGAGAAGTCACCATTAACAACAGCTTGTACAACATTATCGATTTCTTGTTGTACAGCTAATTGTTCAGTTACATCATTCCATTCAATAACAGAGCCCAAACGATTATTTTCATCGTCAATGATTGGATTTGCAACACAATCGAAAGAACGTGCCCCCAATTTAAGATGGAACGGGTGTTCACCATTTAAGGATGATAGGATGTTTGATTGATGTGCTGGGGATTTATGAAAATGATCTATGGACCCGCTAAGCATGGTTTCAGCACTAAAAGTCGGGATGGTTTTACGAACATCACTTTCTGCATTTGACATCATCTCGTGAATTGCTTTGTTAGTAAAAATCACGTTTCGATCTGCATCGGCAACCATGATATTTGTATTCGCATTTTCAAGTGCGACACGAATACGATAGTTCTCTTCACTAATCCGTTTTTCTTCTTGTTCACGCGCAATCGATTCTGTGATATCAGACCATTCGACAACACTGCCAAGACGCACTCCCTCACTGTCGGTGACGGGGGCAGCTATCAAATCAAACGTGCGGTTCCCCATAACCATACGGGTTTTATGAATATCATCTAAACGATCAAGAATATCAGCTTGATGGTGCGGGTTTTTATGATAGACATCAATAGATTCTCCCATGATCCCATCAGCAGAAAAATGCGGAATGGCCTGTCTTATATCATCTTCTGCCGTTTGCATCAGTTTTAAGACAGATGGGTTCATATAAATCACGCGGCGATCCGCATCTGCAACCATGATGCTGGTTGTTGTATTATCAAGTGCAGCACGGATGCGTGTATTTTCAACACTCATTATATAAATTTGATTAAGTGAGCGCGCCATTTCGCCCAACTCATCACCACGTTCTTGCATTACTACAGTTTTGGCACGACCACTTGCCAGTTCACCCACAAGTCCTGTTAATCTTGTTATTGGTTTCGAAATACTTTTTCCAACTATTACACCAATTACAATCACAATAACGACAATAACCCCAAGCCCCACTAATAAGGCATTGCGAATTGTAACGATAGGCGCAAAAACCTCATCATAATTTTGCGTCACAAGCAGACCAAATTTCACACCTAAATAAGTGAAGGGTGCATAACCAACATATTTATCAACTCCATCGAAACGTTGTTGTACAATACCAGTTTTTCCTGCAAGAGCATTATTTACTGATTTACCCTTTACGCTTCTAATTAAAATTGTTGGTTTTTCGGTTAAGGGAGACTGATTTCGAGCCAAACCATCTTCTCCTACTAAGATAGCTTCGCCTGTTTGCCCTAGACCTATTCGGTTGCCGATAACAGCATTGATCCGATCTATAGGCATTTGTAAAACGATGACGCCTTTGGTTTTACCGTCTATGATAATCGGCTGAGTAATAAAGCTCGCAGGGGCATTGTTATTAGGTTTATAGGCTTTAAAATCGAAAAAGGCCTGTTCATCTTGCTTTAAACGCATCCCTTGACGAAAAGCAGCACCCAAATCAGTCTCTCGCCATTTACCGATGTTTACATTCGTAGCAAAATCGGGCTCTTTAAATACAGAATAAATCAGATTTCCTTGCGTATCAAAAAGGAAAAAATCAGAATAACCTTTTTCCTGCGTAAATTGTCGAAACCAAGGATGATAAGCTTTATGAACGAGCCCATAAGCTGAATCATCCCCTTCTGCTTTATCTAATTTGTGTTTTTCACCTACAGGAAAAGGGTTTTCAATAGCATAAATTTTTTGAAGATCTTGTTCCGGAATTCCATCAAACATTTCCCATGCACGCGTAAAGGAAAGCACCGCCTTTTGGGTCATGGGAGAGTCCGTAACAACACGCAAATCGCTTTGGATGTTGGCAAAGTAATTCACAAGCTCGCTAGAACGTTGTTGTGTCAAAACTTCGAAGTCATTTTTAATATTAGCTTCAATGACCTTATCAATTTGGAAAAGAGCAAAAGCCATAATTAGAAACGCACTGATGACTGATGAGCCAGCGACAACCAATGGTATTTTTCGTGACAATTGCCAAAATGATTTTTTTTGCACAGTTAAATTATCCATTTTCTTTCCCTTCCCCATCTAGCCCCCATTGGACCACCGGAAAAACAATACTTACTTTAATGCAACAGCGGTTTCACCAAAGGCAACACCTGTTTCAATTGCTTTTTCATTAAACAGCAATTCAACATCTAAAAGAGCAACCATTCGTTCTTCAATCGTGACAAGGCCACTAAGATATTCGTCATCAATATTTCGATCCATTCTAGGAATTTCTTGTATGGCACTTTTTCCAACACTGATGATGTCTGAAACAGTATCGACCAAAATACCGACAAGACGTTTGCCAACTTGAACGATAATAACCACATGCATCTTGGTTGCTTCTGTCAACCCCATTGAAAAGCGACATCTTAAATCAAATATAGGAACGATTAGCCCCCGTAAATTCAAGACACCGCGCATGAATTCTGGCGTATTCGGCAAATGGGTCGTTTCAGACCATGCTTTAATTTCGCGAACAACCATAATATCAACACCATATTCTTCTCTACCAATGGTGAAAGTAATATATTGTAATTGTTCTTCTTTTATTGTTTGAAGGTCACTACCTTGACCATTGCTTGACAAATGATGTGTCGAATTAAACCCAGTCATGAGCCCCTTATCTATCGATGCCATGCGCCTGCTCTCCAGTCATAAGGACTTGCTGTTTCAAGTTTCCTAGACGGTTACGATCACCGCCGTGTTCCATTTCTGCCAAACCATCCACGTCAAGGATGAGACCAACTTTGCCGTTACCTAAAATAGTAGCGGCTGATATACCCGAAATCGGATCATAATTTTCTTCAAGACTTTTAATTACAACTTGTTGCTGACCTAAAAGTTCATCAACAAGTATACCCACAAGGCCATAACGTTCAGTTTCTGTAATGACAACCAATCCATTGCTAGGGTTATCAACTGCCCCTTTAACGTTGAAAAGTCGGTGTAAATGAACGAGACGAATATATTCTCCCCGTACAGACACGACAACGCTGCCATTAACCATAGTATTCAATTCTTCTTTGATGGGGTTAATGGTTTCCATCACTGATGTTAAGGGAATAATATATTTTTCAACACCACACTGAATAATCATACCGTCTAGAACAGCAAGCGTAAGCGGTAATGACATTAAGAACCGTGTTCCATGCCCAGGTTTAGAAAAAACAGAAATCCGTCCACCTAAGTTCAGGATATTACGCTTCACAACATCCATTCCAACACCGCGCCCAGAAACATCCGTCACAATATCCGCAGTAGAAAAACCTGGCGCGAAAATAAGATTATCTATTTCTTCATCTAACAGATCATGTTTTTCGGGGATAATACCCTTTTCAATGGCCTTCTGTAGAACCCGCTCTCTGTCGATACCTTTACCGTCATCAATAATTTCAATTTGAATACGACCACTTCGGTGTTCTGCATTCAAATGAATTTGCGCGCGCTCAGGTTTTCCGCTTTGAAAGCGTTCTTCTTCAGTTTCTATACCATGATCAACTGAATTTCGGATCATATGGGTTAACGGATCCATGAGTTGTTCAATGACCGTCTTATCGACTTCGGTCATTTCACCAGCTGTAATCAAATCAATTTTTTTATTGAGTTTAGAAGAAAGCTCGCGCACTAAACGTGGCATCCTAGCAAATACAGACTTCACAGGCTGCATACGTATGGCCATAACACTTTCTTGTAGTTCACGCGTATACCCGCTTAAATCTTCAAAACCTTGCGCCATGATATGTCCGGCATCATTGGCTAAATCTTCTGATTGTTGTTTTAACATTGCTTGAGTAATCACCAACTCGCCAACCATATTGACGAGTTTATCAACCCGGTCTAAATCCACACGGATAGAAGAAACCTTAGTTAGAGTACCAGCAGAGGCCGCTTGATCAGTGTTTTCTTTATCCGGTTTCTTTGAATGAGTAACTTGATCAGGTGTGGTAGGCTTTGGTTCAGCTGTTATAGAAGCGACATCGTCTTTTGTTGTATCTTGTATTTTAACCGCTTTAGACGTTTTTTCTTTCTTAGCAGTTTTTTCTTTCTTAGCAGTTTTCTTTTTCTTAATATTTTTTTCTGGATGCACTTCAGCATCATCTATAATTTGTGTTATTGCCAACTCACAATCGTCGACAACAAATTCAAAAACTTCTTCAATATCTTGTAAAGAGCGATCTGTATGTAGAATGAACGTCCAGCTCAAATAAGCTTCATCAGATTTCATTTCTTTAAGTGAAGGCATACGATCGGTGCCAACTTGAACAATACAGTCACCTAAGCTTTTTAATTCACGAACCAATAACAAAGGTTCATTTGCAAAACGAAGCAAGTGGATTTCGGGTACAAACAGGATTTTATAACAAGGCCGTGTTTCATCACATATTACATCCTCGATCGTAGAAAGTGGCTCTTCATTTACATCATCAATAAAAAGGCCCCAGCCCTGTTCTTCTTCTTCTTCGGCTGTTTTATTATAAACTTCTTTAGGCTGTTCTATGGTCTCTATATCTAAGAGAGTTTCATTACTTACTTCATCTTGAGCATTGGTGAATGCTTCGAGTTTTTTAATAATATCTTGCCAGTCATTCAAATCGACCGCTTTTTGGTCTTTTGCGCATTGAACAAGGTTAGAAAGAACATCTGTGGCTTGAAGGAGTGTCTCAGTCATATCTTGGTTTAGGCTTATGTGCCCATCACGAAGTCGATCTAAGAGAGTTTCGAAGACATGAGAAAAATTTACAAGTTCCGTAAAATTAAAAGCACCAGCGCCGCCTTTGATGGAATGTACGCAGCGGAAAATAGCGTGCAAAACCTCAACATCAACATCAGCAAAATTGCTTTGAAGTTCACCAAGATGTTCTTCCGCAGAATCTAACAATTCTTGGCATTCTTCGAAATAGGTCGTTTTAAATTGATCTAAATCAAAATCTTGAGGCACGTTTTCTCAACTCTATTAACTTAATGGCTTTAAGGGCATACTTTTGCAACAACTTGCAAAAGTTTCTCTGGGCTAAAGGGTTTTACAATCCATCCTGTCGCCCCTGCTGCACGTCCTTCGTTCTTTTTACTACTGTCTGACTCAGTCGTAAGAACAAGAATGGGGGTTGTTTTATGTGTAACATTGGCCCGCAATTCCTTTATCAATTGGATACCATCCATACGTGGCATATTAACATCTGTAATGATTAAATCCACACAGTCATCACCTAGTTTTTCTAATGCATCTTGGCCGTCACCAGCTTCGAGTACATCGTGACCTGCGTTTCGCAAGGTGAAACCAACCATATCACGCATGGTTTTGGAATCATCAACGGCCAATACACGCAACCCCATTAAATTTTACTCCATTTATCAATATATTCAGAAAGCCCAAGATCGCTGAGCGCGCGCTCAAAATCTGAGCTCATATTTTCAATAGCAAAAGAACCACCAGCATCTTGTACAGCTTTGGCGGCACCAAGTATTACTTGCACACATGATGTGGAAACTCTTTGCACATGCTCACCATCTAAAACTAAACTATTTTGGCTAGATACACATGTCCTCATTACATTGAGAAATTCATCAGAAGCAGACATGTCTAAAATGGGCAACAATAGTACCGTTGCTTTGTCTTGTTCCACCTTTACAGTAAAGGTTTCTCCCATTTCATTATCCTTTGTTACCTTAGATTAAATATCTACATTTTTTATGTTGTTTGCTATACGCAACTATACGTAAAGGAGAAACATTATTTAGGAAACATGCTAACAGCCCAAAACAAAAATGAAAACAGGTTAAGCAAAAAGATATGGGAATATGAAAACTTTTTGTGCGTAAGGGCTTAGCAACGATGTTTAAAACAAAAAACATTTAGACAGTGATAGCAATGGCTATGAAGTTAAACATATCATGTTCGAGGTTTTTTTCTGAAAGAAGTTGAACAGCATGCAAGTTTTCTTCCAATGCCTTTCTTCTGTCAGGACAGATCATCGCATATTTAGCTTTTGATAGATCTTGAGTTGCGCTCAAACTGCGTAACAACTCAGCGCCGCTCATCGATCTGAAGATTTGAGATGTGACTATTATTCCAGGTTTTTGCCTTATTGCGATTTCATAAGCTTCAAAGGGTGATTGCGTGGTTACAACATTAAAGCCATTTTCTGTGAAGCTTGTTTCAGCCACACTCATTTGCTCTTTATTTTGTATCGCAATCAAAACCAATGGTATTGTCGTATCGCGCGTATCTTGCTTCACATCTAGTTTAACAGGTAATCCGTCGAGCCAATTAGGTAACTTAGCTTCATCATCGGCTTCACCACTGGCGATAAGCTCGATAATGCGATCAACATAAATATGGGTATCCCTTGAAAGTTCTGGCGTGAAATCTGCTTCATCTTCAACATAGGCCTCTAATGCATGACAAACACTTGTCACAAGTGGCATTTGAAATGTTCCCCCCAACCCTTTCAAGCTATGTACTTCTCTACGAAATTCCTCTTGAAGGTCTGGGTCTTTACCATTACCCGAAATGAAAAGTTCTAGAATTTCATCCATACGTTCCAATTTTTCTTGGGCCGTTTCTAGAAAGTTTTCTTTCATTTGCGCTAAGATGGCATCCATATCCGGAATATTTTCAACCATTTCTTTAGTACTCTCAGCATTTCAATTATTGTTAGAGTAATTAAACCATGCCGTTTAGCACCATGCAATCTAATTAACTTACAGCTCCACAATACCATGTTCTATCGCGTATTTTACTAAGCCTGCTGAGGTTTTAACTTCTAATTTTCGTTTGATATTGCGTCGGTGTGTTTCCACTGTTCGCACACTGATATCCAATTCTCGCGCAACATGTTTGTTACTGTTTCCTTCAGCCAAAAGACGCAAGATGGTTTTCTCTCGATCAGTTAATGGTACCCCCGTACTGGTATTACTTTCATTAAGTAATATATCTGTCACACCAGAACTGTAATAGGTTTTTCCATCATAAATCGCTTGAATAGCAGCAATCATTTCATCCGATGCAACGTCTTTAAGAATATATCCCTTTGCACCAACCTTAAGGACATTGGTTATATACTCTCGACTATCATGCATACTCAACATTAAGAGCTTTATATTGGGCAGTTCGTCACGAAAACGCACAGCCGCATCAATACCATTCAACACCGGCATATTGATATCCATAACCACAACATCTGGATGTCTTTCACTGGCTATAGCAAGGGCTTCTTCACCATTTGCGGCTTCTCCAATTACATCTATGGTTTCGATATGTTCTAGACGTGATCGAATACCATCTAAAACAAGGGGATGATCATCGACAAGAAGGACACGGATTTTTTTCAACGGCTCAGTCATTATTTTTCTTTTCACTTACTGTGATTGCAATACTCGTATTGGAAGACGCGCTTCTACCACAGTTCCCTTATCAGGCGAAGACCATACAGTCATCTCTCCGCCATGAAATTCTAACCTTTCTTGCATATTACGCAAGCCTATCCCTTGAAAAGCATTTTTTCGATCTTCCATTCGTAAAACATCAAACCCCACACCGTCATCTGATATGATCATGCGAATACCATCAACGCGTTTATTCAGTTCTATACTGACACGCGATGCACCTGAATGGCGTTCAATGTTTGTTAGCGCTTCTTGTGCCACCCGAAACAAGGTTGTTTTAATATCTTGTCCCAGCATTTTGTTGAAAGGGTGAGGTGAAAAAGAAACGCGCATTCGAGTACGTTCACCAAACTCTCTGCTCATCGCATCCAGTGCTGCTGAGAGACCAATGTCATCTAGCACACTCGGTCTCAGATCGCGTGAAATCCTGCGAACTTCGTTAATAGCTTCATAAAGCCCTTTCGCCCCTTTTTCCATGGGTGTAATAGCATCATCAGCCCCAAGATTAATTTTATCGATTGCCAGTTCAATTGAATATTTAACGGAAACAAGAATTTGGCTGATCCCATCATGAAGTTCACGCGAAACACGCCCACGTTCTTCTTCTTGAAATTCTACAATCCGCTGCGTGAGTTCTTTCAGTTTTTTATCGGCAAGTTTTCTTTCGCTTACATTAATCACAACACCAGAGAAAAATACGACAGCTAAGGCAATGAAGGAGATTACAAAAATAAATACGAAAGTTCTCTCAATCCGAGATTTAATGTCTTGTTTTCGATTTTGAATTTTTAAATTAATATCATCAAGATAAATCCCGGTACCAATCATCCAGTCCCATTTTTCAAGCATCACAGCATAGGCCAGCTTATTTGCAATAGTTCTGGTTGAGGGTCTTTCCCAAAGGTAACGGTAAGCCCCCCCACCCGCACGCGCACGTTCCGTCAATTCTTTAATCATCAAATGACCTTGACTATCTTGCAACCCCCACCAGTTTAATCCAACTATTTCTGGCTGAGTGGGATGGACCAATCCTGTTCCATCTCCATCGTAAACAAAGAAATAGCCATCTTCACCATATGTAAGCTCATTCAGGATGGCTTTGACTTTTTCTTTAGCAAGCTCGTCATCACCATTTGCATTTTTATAAACATGATCAACGGCTGTCAGTGCCATATTCATGTAATTTTTAAGTTCATCAACCTTGCCTGAGATCACGTTTGTTTCTACGCGCTGCAATTGTTCTTCAATCAGGTCATCAGATTGAAATATGACGATCAGACTAATCGCAGTGACCGCAAAAAATAACGGCAATATGGCAAGTAACAAGATTTTAAGACGTAACATGGAGAAACTCATCTTTTGTGTTATGACCAGCATAGCATCATGAGAACGATTTGGGGCTAAGTACTAATAGGTATTTAGCATCCGTATTCATTCGGATTTTCAAGCCCCTTAAAAAACACTAAATTATAATCAGTTGTTTAGAACGATTGGAAACTTGAAAGCCCCTTCTCCCCCCCCAATATATACCCTGGGCTTTTAAATCCTTCTTCAATCAATAATGTTCTTACTCAACTCCTTAAGTAAAAGGCTTCTCATCCCCGTGAGAAGCCTTTTATTTTTAGCCCCCAATGCACCACCTATGAACCCGTTAACGTACTGCCTGTAAGGTCTTCACCTGTTAACCCAGCATTTTTTCAGACATCTTGGACGACATGTGTTTGCCTCGGCTGTTTTGTTTGCTATTACATTACAATCAATCAAACACGTGATGACAGGTAAGACAATATGTTTAAACAAAAAGAACCCGTATCCCATTACATTAATTGTGAAGGATATGAAATTCACGTGACAGAATGGGGTGTCGATCATCCAAAATCAATTTTGATGTGGCATGGCTTGGCACGCACAGGACGCGACTTTGATGCCTTGGCCGAAGCACTATCAAGTGAATACCGTGTCTTATGCCCAGATACATTAGGGCGCGGATTATCTGCATGGTCCACCAAGCCTGAAGAAGAATATTGCTTTGAATTCTATGGAAAAATCGCCTTAAAGATATGTGAGGTCTTTGGTTTTTACATGTTTGATTTTATAGGAACCTCCATGGGCGGTGCACTCGGTATGCACCTTGCCGCTGGCCCTTTAAAAGCCAACATCGATCATTTGGTGATTAACGACATCGCACCAGAACTTGCCGCCCCCGCTGTTGAGCGTATTTTGTCTTATGCCGGCAACCCGCCCGTCTTTAATACCATCATGGAATTAGAAGATTACCTACGCACCATTTACGAGCCCTATGGCTATATCCCGGACGAGCAATGGCGCGTGATGAGCGAAAGTTCATACCGTCGCCTAGAAAATGGTCAGATCACCCTGCATTACGATCCAAAGATGGTGCAACAGTTCATCAGCCATCCAGATGATTACACGCAGTGGGAAACATACGATAAAATCACCCAACCCACATTGCTACTGCGTGGGCAAAATTCTGATTTGCTACTGCCTGAATGGGCAGAGCGCATGATGAACACAGGCCCCAAAGCCCATTTGGTTCAAATCCCAAATTGCGGCCATGCCCCTGCCCTAAACAACATGCAACAAATCGAATTGGTAAAAGACTTTTTACAAAGCTAGGCCGAAAACATCATAGTGTTATTCAGCCACCACTGTTTGACATTGTTCCCCCAATCCTTCAATACCTAAGCGCATGACGTCACCTGCTTTTAAGTAAACGGGTGGTTTTTGGCCTATGCCGACACCGGGTGGGGTTCCTGTGATGATAACATCACCTGGATGCAAGGACATAAATTCTGACAGATAGCTGACAATATGAGCAACGCCAAAAACCATGGTTTTGGTTGAGCCATCTTGAAAGCGCTTACCATTCACATCCAAAAACATTTTCAGCTCTTGTGGATCAGCCACTTCATCTTTAGTCACGAGCCAAGGTCCGATGGGGGCAAATGTATCGCATGATTTACCCTTTACCCATTGGCCAACTCTTTCAATTTGAAAGGCACGTTCAGAGATATCATTCACGATGCAATAGCCCGCCACATAATCCAAGGCGTCTTCTTCTGATACATATTTTGCATGTGTTCCGATGACCACGCCGAGTTCACATTCCCAGTCTGTTTTTTCTGAACCACGTGGTAAAACAACATCATCATTAGGGCCATTAATGGCACTGGTTGCTTTGGTGAAAAGTATGGGTTCTGATGGAACTTCCATCCCAGCCTCGATCGCATGGTCCAAATAATTCAGACCAATACACAGAATTTTGCCAACCGATTCAACGCAAGCTCCAAGACGTGTTTCAGGATCAATCTTTGGTAATGAACTCAGATCAATTTGGCTTAACTCTGTAAGCGTCTCAACAGATAATGTGGCTCCATCAATGTCATAAATATGATCTTCTAAGCTGCGGATATCACCATTTAAATCAATCACACCCGGCTTTTCTTGTCCTCTAGGGCCAAACCTAATTAACTTCATGTGTCACATTTTCCTGTTTAAAATCAGAAGATTATAACGATAAGTTAAAGTTGTTAGTTTACTTTAACTTATGCCATATGAACGAGCGCACTTTACTTGGCCTCAAAGGAATATTATATAAACGCGCATGAGCAAGCATATCCCAAAAATCGGCATCGTAAGTCTCGGCTGTCCAAAGGCACTCGTTGACTCTGAACGTATCCTGACACGCCTTCGTGCAGAAGGCTACGAAATTTCCCCTTCCTATGATGGGGCAGATGCTGTCATCGTAAATACCTGTGGCTTTATTGATAGTGCCAAACAGGAATCATTTGATGCCATTGGCGAAGCGCTCACAGAAAATGGCAAGGTCATCGTCACGGGTTGTTTGGGTGTGGACGAAGAAGGCATTCGTGAAATCCACCCAGGTGTCCTTGCGGTCAGTGGCCCCCATCAATATGAATCGGTCATGGAAGCGGTGCATCAAGCAAGCCCCCCCATGCACGATCCACATTTAGATTTGATCCCACCACAAGGCATCAAGCTGACACCACGCCATTATGCTTATTTGAAAATTTCTGAAGGCTGTAATCAAACTTGTACCTTCTGCATTATCCCTAGCATGCGCGGCGAACTGCGTTCACGACCGGTGGGTGAAGTTCTGATCGAGGCTGAGAAACTTGCGATTTCCGGCGTTAAAGAAATATTATTAGTGTCTCAAGATACAGGCGCTTATGGATCAGATTTAAAATACGCTGAAAGTGATTTTTACGGTAAAGCTGTTCGCACTAAACTTTATGACTTTTGTGAAGCTTTAGGCAACTTGGGTGTCTGGGCGCGGCTACATTATGTATACCCCTACCCTCATATTGATGATGTGATCCCGTTAATGGCAGAAGGTAAAATTTTGCCTTATCTGGATATCCCATTCCAACACGCATCACCCAAAATTCTTAAAGCCATGAAACGCCCCGGCAAACAAATTGAATTGCTGGGCCGCATCAAAAAATGGCGCGAAATTTGTCCTGAGATCACCATTCGTTCAACCTTTGTGGTCGGGTTTCCCGGTGAAACAGAAGAAGATTTTGAATATTTGCTCGACTGGTTAGATGAAGCCCAACTAGATCGTGTCGGCTGTTTTAAGTTTGAACCTGTTGAAGGTGCCCAAGCAAACGATTTGCCTGATCCTGTAGATGAAGATGTCAAAGAAGAACGCTGGAACCGTTTAATGGAATTCCAACGCCAAATTTCAGAACAAAAGATGCTGGCTAAGATCGGCAAAACCATGGAAGTCATCATTGACGAAGTCGATGAAGAAGGCGCGATTGGTCGCACCAAAGGCGATGCACCTGAAATTGATGGTGAAGTTTATATCAATGGTGAATGTGATTTAGAACCCGGTCAAATCGTCAGCGTCAAAATCGAACATGCCGAAGATTATGATTTATGGGGCAGCTTGGCCTGAGGTGAATTGACAGTTTAACCTAATAAGGGGTAAAAGGCGCTCAACATCTAGCCACAAGATTTTGAGAAAGAGT
>Ga0209345_10002690_pt1 | contig 19230 bp, 22 predicted proteins | sample Cruoilmetagenom7_FD_187294 | JGI IMG/M metagenome (GOLD analysis project Ga0209345, IMG submission 187294) | Oil polluted marine microbial communities from Coal Oil Point, Santa Barbara, California, USA - Sample 7 (SPAdes) (version 2) | ecosystem: Environmental > Aquatic > Marine > Oil seeps ... | reverse complement strand
ACAGAACAGCCATAATGGCAATAGCCTACTTAATCATAACTGACTACTCTAAAAGGGCGAAAAGGGACGGAAAACAGGCAATTCACATTCATTTTCCAGAATCTTTGTCGAAAATGGGGTGGAACATCCGTTTTAGTCTTCCCTATCTTCACCCGGTGGAGTCTCGAGACAGAATACTGCCTGAGCCGGCCTTCCTCTCCCTTCGCCATACTTCTCCCCAGCCCCTTCAGTTGGTGCCATACTGTTATGGCCGCTGCCTTAATAGCTGCCTCCCGCTCTACCCTCGTTACCAAAATGTGTTAACCAAAATTTAACCCGAACTTAATCTTTTGTTAATGTTCCAGCATTATAATTATTAAAAGCGTGGGGATGGGCAGGGGAAATAAGTTAAAGAAAGGAGGGCCAATATGATTGGATCAATGCTAGGCTATGTACTGGGAGACTGGTTGGCTCTGTTGGTAGAATTTGGTGGTATGTTCGAGGAACTAGCCGTTGGAATTGTGGCACTCACGGAACTATCGCCACTACATGCCATGTGGCCTGGCGTGGCTGGCGGTGCCCAAGAGATTTTTGGGGTAATGGACATCCTTTACTAAGGACGCTCCATATCTTGACCCAGGTAAGGGCAAAATCCCCCGCCCACCTTCTTGCCCAAGGAAGGTTTTGTTCGATTTGGAGGATAGCTAAGTAGTGCAAAGCCTCAGGTCTGCCCTGTGGCGGGTGTAAAGAGGCGCACTACATCTTGGGCAGGGAAAATCGATGTATATTCGCCAGATTGGTGCTTTGTTTTTGACCCTGACGATGTTGGTGGTGGGCACTCCTGGGGGGTATGCTCAAGCTACTACCGCGGAGATCACACCGTCCTGGGATGAGGCGATCGCCGCAGTGAGCCCGGCAGTGGTGCATATCGTCACCGAAGTGGGCAGCAAGGGGTCAGGGGTGATTTTTAACTCGCAAGGCTATATCCTCACGGTTAAGCATTTCGCCGCCGGTAGTTATACTGCCGAGGCCACTCTGCCCGATGGGCGCAAATTTCATGGCAAGGTTGTTAACTATGACCAGAGCCGAGACCTGGCAGTTATCAAAATCTCGGGTGCGAATCTTCCTGTGGCAGCTTTGGGTGATTCTGACCAGCTCCAGATTGGCGAGGAGATGGTCGCCCTGGGCTATGCATTGGATCTGCCCGGGGCTCAAACAGTCACCAAAGGGATAGTCTCGGCATTTCGCCAAATAGATGGGGCTAGGCACGTCCAGACCGATACCGCACTAAATCCGGGAAATAGTGGCTGCCCGCTGATCAATATTCGTGGCGAGGTGGTGGCCATCCATCGTAAGGGCAGAGACTGGGAGGGTAGACGTCCGGTGCAAGGCATAAGCTTTTCTATCGTCATTAACGAGGCTGAGGAACTTATCTCTAAAGCTATGGCGGGGGAGGTAATTGCGCCGCCTGCTGTGCTTTCCCAACTCTCTCTGGTCAAGCCGGGATCGCCAAAGCCAGCAACATACAGTCAAGCTTTTGCCACAGGCACACCTAAAATCTGCTGTCAGGCCAAGGTATTTAATGCTCCACAACGAACAAAGGTGCAGGCCAGATGGGTGGCAATACACGCCGCTGAGATGAGAAATATCGAGCTGGCCAGGGAGTCTATTGAGTGTGAGGGAACCCGACTGCTTAGCTTCTACCTCACCTCTCCAGAAGGGAAAGATAACTTTCCCAGCGGCAGCTATTCGGTGAGCCTTTATCTAAATGATGAACAGGTGGCGATCTTATACTTCAAGGTAGTTGATCTTCGAATGCTTGAGGAGGCGCCGCTTCTGTCTGGATTAACTCTGTCAAAAAGTTTCACCCAGCCGACAAAGCCGGCAAATATCACTCACTGCTTCGCTCCGAATACTGCGGTCATTTGCTGCTATGGGCAGCATGGCAACGCTGTTCCCGGCAGGACGAAGTTTAAGGCAAAGTGGGTAGCAGTATTGGCCAATGAGTGGCAGAATGTCACCCTCATGGAAACTAGCTTCACCTTCGGCAGCCGGGGCGGAGATATCCTTCTCTCATTTCCTGCTGAATATCTGCAAAGAAATTGGCTAATAGACGAGTGGCCGGTGGGCCGTTACTCGCTCACACTCTATCTTGATGGCGAAAAGGCAGCCAGTTTATATTTTAAGGTAGAAGCAAAGTAGCTAGACCGACAGGCAGCCGACAATCCAAATTAGACAGGGGGTAAGGATGAGAAAGAGGATTATTCTAGCCGGGGTTATTGTTGCTGCGTTGATGGGTGGGATAGCATTTATCACCGGAGGGAGTAATGATCAAAGCGTTGCCACAGCCCAGCCTCTTGTTGGAGGCAATTTGCCCGAGCGACAAGACGCTACCTGGAGCGACCCCATCTGGGCAGACTATCAAATGAGCTTTTACCTGAATCACGAGGTCGTGGAAAATGAGAGCCCAGCTACTACCGAAGCTCTGGGAAAGCTGCTCAGCCAGATTAAGTTTGCGGCGCGGTATGTTGAAACGGTCAGCGAGCGGGAATTCTATGTGATCAGAGCAGAGAAGGTGACCTTTGGCGATAAGTTTTTCCCGGACTGTCGCTGGCTTACCATTAAGCCGGATGGTATTCCCGCTCCCCTTAACCAAGATGCTTTTAACCTGGAAGCGGAATTAATTCGCCTGAGGGCGCGCAGCTAAATACAAGCTCAAGGTCTTCTTTAGCGATGAAAAGATGGCCGCAGCTTTTCACAATCTCGGCTTCCTCCCTTAGTAGCCTGCTCCACAGGGGCGATCACCGCGCTTAGCGTGAGCGGCCATACTCTCTCATACTTCATGTATTAGCCATCTATGTGAACGGCTCAGCACCCGTCTCTGGGGGTGGTGCTTGTTGCCCCACAGGGCCCTTGCCTTTGAAAAAAGCAGTCATTGTTATATAATATACATGATATTTTTCGAACAACCTATTCGCAGAAGATGCCCGTAGCTTCTCGGTCTGGTGTTATTTTGATAGCGAGAGCAGTATAATGCAAAATAGAGGAGAGATGAGCAAGTGGGCTGTGGTGTGGCGTCTGGTAGGCGTGGGGTGGTACTTTGCCTTTTGCCTCCTTTTAGGGACAGGGGGGGGGTATTGGCTTGATAATAAATTCGATACCCTACCTATCCTTACCCTGATTGGGCTTACTGCAGCACTAGGGCTAGCTTTTTTTGGCTTTTATCGTATGGTACAACCACTCATTGAGGAAGAGCAGAAGAAGAGCGGGAGGAAGAGTTAGTGCCTCAGCTTGGTTGCTCAACCAGATTATTAGTACTGATTTCTATCATTCTTCTGGCTCTTCTGGTGATGAGCTTCTTGAGTGGTGCCATAGGGAGCGCCCTTACTGGTGGTGAGCCCATCCTGCCCAACCCAGGGGAGATAATTCAGCTTCCCGCCGAAGAAGTTTTGCATATCTTTGGCTTCCCAATTACCAATACCATGATAGCCTCCTGGCTTACCATCCTCATAGTGGTGGGGATGGTATATGCTGCCACACGCCGGGTGAGGCTCATTCCTTCCAGGTTGCAAAGTTTTATAGAGTTTTTCTTTGGATGGATGCTAAATCTGTGCGAGGGGGCAGGAGGAAAGGAGCAGGGACGTCGCTTCTTCCCTGTAGTGGCTACCATCTTTATCTTTGTTATCATGAATGCTTGGCTTGCTCTGCTGCCCTTCTTTGGCCCTGGCATACATGTTGGGGAAGCTCCTTTATTTCGCTGTGTCAATACTGATATTAATATGCCTTTGGCTCTGGCAATCATGTCATTCGTCTTTGTCGAGTATTGGGGGATGAGCTCCCTGGGGGCAAGACACTATCTTAGCCGATTCTTCAATGTAGGACCATTATGGGGAAGCATTAAGCAATTGTTCGGGGGCAAAATTGGTGCCGGGCTAAATGGGATTCTCAGTGGTGTTATCGAGGTTTTCGCCGGATTTTTGGAGTTGCTGAGTGAGCTGGTGCGCCTCGTCAGCTTCACCTTCCGTCTTTTCGGCAACATGACAGCAGGAGAGATTTTGCTGTTAATTGTATGCTTCCTCATGCCATGGGTGCTGGTTATTCCCTTCTACGGGCTGGAATTGCTTATTGGCTTTATCCAAGCTATGATCTTTGCCGGGCTAACACTAGGTTTTGCTGCCGCAGCAATTGCGCCTCGTGAGCAAGAATAAGTATAAAAGGAGGATAAATGGAGATAGGAGTAATGAAGATGCTTGCAGTGGGGCTAACCGCCGGGCTGGGGCTTTTGGGCCCAGGGTTAGGCCTGGGTATCATCGGTTATTCGGCCATGCAAGCGCTGGGACGTAACCCTGAGGCAAGAGGACCCATCTTGACTAACATGCTCCTCATTGGTGGTCTTTGCGAAGCCATCGGCATTTACGCCCTGATAGTAGCCATTATCCTTGCCATGGTGGTTTAAATAATTCAACAATATAGGGGGTAATTATGGGTGAACAAGGCTTACCGCTTTCTATAGGAATTATTATTTTAGGAGCCATCTTGGGGGCGAGTCTGGTGATGGCAGCAGTTGTGGGGGCAGTGCTCTTTGCCGCTTTTGCTTAAAGAGGGATCGATATGGGACTGGTGGAAAATCTTGGCATTAATCTTGGCAGCTTAATCGCTTATCTGATAAATTTTCTTATCTTGCTCGCCCTGCTTACCTTCCTCGGCTATAGGCCCATTATGAGGATGCTTGATCAGCGCTCCGCCAAGATCAAGGAAAGCATGGATCAGGCAGAGCAGATTAGGGAAGAGTCACTTCGCGCTGGAGAGGAGGTCAAGGGCAAACTTGACGAGGCGCGCAGGGAGGGGCAGGCAATAATAGCTCAGGCAGCGCAGGTAGGAGAACGAGTAAAAGAGGAGGCGAGACAAGAAGCAAGGAAAGAGGCAGAGAAGCTTATTGCTAAGGCACGGCTGGAAATCCAGCGGGAAGGAGAGCAAGCTAGGGAGCAACTGCGCCAGGAATTTGTTGGCCTCGCCATTCTCGCTGCTGAGAGAGTGATCAACGAGACTCTGGACAATAAGGCGCATCAGCGCCTTATTGAACAAGTGCTCGAAGAGAGCACAAGTTTGGGGAAGTAAAACAGCGATGGCTAAGGGTATCTCTGCTAGGCGGCATGCCCAAGCAGTGTTTCAGATCGCCTTAGAGAGAGACGAGCTGGAAAGCTGGCGGCATGACTTAAACATAATAGCTGCTAGATTAAAGGAGCCACAGCTTGTTGGCTTACTAGAGAACCCCAAGCTTGAGTTTAGCAAAAAGCTAACGCTTTTAAACCACATACTGGTGGGGATGAATCCCTTGGCTATGAATCTCATCAGCTTTCTGGTAGCCAAAGGTCGCCTGAGGATACTCGGTGATCTGGTAACTGAGTATGAATCTCTACTAGATGCCTATCAAGGTAGAGAGCATGCTGAAGTCATTACCGCAGTTCCCCTTGGTGGGGAAAATGAGAAAAGGCTCAGTGCTAGCCTGGGAGCTTTAGTCGGCAAAGAAATAGGGCTCACCAGCCAAGTTGATCCCAATATAATAGGGGGGCTGATAGCCAAGATTGGGGATAAGCTTATTGATGGGAGCATTCGCACCAAGCTTCAAGAGTTAAAGACAAGCTTAATCCAAGCAGGTTTGGAGGTGAAATAAATGGCAACCCGAGATCAAGATATCGCCTCTATCATCAAGCAGCAGATTCTAGAGTTTGGTACTCGAGTGACCATGATAGATATAGGTACTGTAGTTGAGGTAGGCGATGGTTTGGTCCATATCCATGGTTTAGCTGGGGTAAAATATAATGAGTTGCTCCTTTTCCCCCAAGGGGTTATGGGGATGGCACTAAACCTGGCGGAGGATAGTGTGGGGGCGGTCATCCTTGGCGATTGCTCCCAGATCAAAGAGGGAGACGAGGCACACAGCACTGGTCGTATTCTGGAAGTGCCGGTGGGTGAAGCCCTTCTTGGCCGAGTGCTCAATCCCCTAGGGCAACCCTTAGATGACAAGGGGCCCACCAAAGCAGACAAGACCCGCCCTATGGAGCAGGTTGCTCCCAATGTGGTTCTTCGCCTACCGGTAAGCACTCCAGTACACACCGGGATTAAAGCCATAGATAGCATAATCCCTATTGGTCGAGGGCAGCGAGAGCTAATTATCGGCGATCGCTCTACGGGGAAATCAGCTATTGCCCTCGATACCATCATCAGCCAAAAAGGGGGCAACTTAATCTGCATCTATGTAGCTATTGGGCAGAAAGCAGCTAAGGTAGCCCAAGTAGTAGCCACCCTGGAAAGCCATGGAGCAATGGAGCATACCATTGTGGTCTCGGCTACTTCCTCCGAGCCAGCTTCTTTACAATATCTTGCTCCTTACGCTGGCTGTGCTATCGGGGAGGAGTTCATGAGCCGCGGAAAGGATGCCCTAATTATTTATGATGACCTTTCCAAACATGCTTGGGCTTATCGGCAAATCTCCCTACTGTTGCGCCGCCCTCCAGGGCGAGAGGCCTACCCAGGGGATATTTTCTATCTTCATAGTCGCCTATTGGAGCGGGCGGCAAAGCTTGTCCCAGAATATGGCGGAGGCTCACTCACTGCCCTGCCTATTGTGGAAACTCAGTTAGGCGATATAGCTGCCTATATTCCTACTAATGTTATCTCTATCACCGATGGTCAGATTTATCTGGAGACTGACCTGTTTAATGCCGGCATTCGCCCGGCGATTAATGTGGGCTTGTCGGTATCCCGTGTGGGGGGAGCAGCCCAAAGCAAAGCGATGCGGAAGGTAGCTGGCAGGCTGAAGCTGGAGCACGCTCAATATCGCGAGCTATCAGCTTTTACCCAATTTGGCACCGCTGACCTCGATAAGGCAACCAAAGTGCAACTGGAACGGGGCAAAAGGATTACCGAGGTTTTAAAACAGTCTCAATATTCCCCTATGCCACTGAATCAGGAGGTAATGATCCTCTATGCTGTCACCAATGGTTACCTAGATGAGGTGCCCGAAGAGAGGATTGCTTCTTTCGAGAATGGTTTTTTTAGGTTTATGGAGCTGAATCATCCTGAAATAGGCAAGGGGATCAGGGACAGCAGTGATCTTACCCCCGAGACAGAAGAGGCATTGAAAGCAGCCATCAGGGAATTTAAGCAAAGCGGGGTGACTTATGCTTAACATTCGCCTTATTCGGCGACGCATTCGCAGCATCCAAAGTACGCTTAAGATCACCAAGGCGATGGAAATGATTGCCACTACCAAGATGAGGCGGGCCCAAGAACAGGCACTAGCCGGCCGCCCTTATGCGGAGAAAATTCATCAGGTAATAGCCGACCTAGCTGCACCATATCAGGGTGAGGACGCTATTCATCCTTTACTACAGAGGCGAACAGTAGGCAGGATTGAGGTGATCCATATCACCGCCGATCGTGGCTTATGCGGTGGATTTAACTCAAACATGAATCGAGCCACAGCAAATTTCATCCTGAGGCAAACCACTCCGGTTAGCCTCATTACTGTAGGGCGGAAGGGGCGAGATTTTATGCTCCGATACGGGTACGAAATTCGTGCTGAATTTAGCGGGATTGGCGATCGCCCTAGCCTGGTTGATACCCGACCAATTTCCCGCATTGTAATCGACGACTATACTGAGGGATTCGCTGACCAGGTATTTTTAGCTTATACTCAATTTATCACCACTATGATTCAGCGTCCTCGTCTTGAGCTACTGGTACCGGTAGAGCCAGTGGCCGGTGAGCGTGAATACCCCGTAGAGTACATCTATGAGCCTTCGCTCCATGTTGTCTTAGCTGAGCTTCTCCCCAGGTATGTGGAGATGCAAGTATATCACGCTATATTGGAGTCTATTGCCAGTGAGCAATTAGCTAGGATGGTAGCCATGCGTAATGCTAGTGATAATGCGGAGGAATTGATCCAGGAGTTTACCTTAATGTATAACAAAGCCCGCCAAGAGATGATCACCAAGGAACTCCTTGATATCAGCGGAGGGGTAGAGGCGCTGGCCTAAGTGAGAACCATGGTAACTGTATGTGACGACACAAATGCTCGGGGAAAGGATACAGGGAAATCCTAAATACTAATTTCTAAACCCTAAACAAATCCAAAGTAGATTTGAGACAGAGACAGAGACTTCCCCACCCCTAATCTCTGTCACTGTCTCAACTCTCTATCTGATTAGGTATTGTTTAGGATTTAGTCCTAGCGTGGATTGCACGCAAGTATTTAAGACATTCCATCTAAGAATTCCAGACTAAGGAGATTGAAGCTATGGCTAAAGGTAGAGTAGTTCAAGTGATGGGGACAGTGGTTGATATCCAATTTCCCCCCGAAGAATTGCCGGCGCTTTACAATGCCATCGAGATTCCCCATGATCAAAATAAGATTGTGCTGGAGGTGCAGCAACACATTGGGAATAATTGGGTGCGCTGCCTTGCCTTATGTCCCACAGATGGATTGGGGCGCGGAATCGAAGCGGTAGATACTGGAGCACCTATTTCAGTACCTGTAGGTAGAGCCACCTTAGGGCGCCTATTTAATATTATGGGGGAGCCCTTGGACAACCTTGGAAAGGTACCAGCAGAGCAACGCTGGCCTATTCACCGCCCCCCTCCTCTTCTTCAAGAGCAAGAGACCACCACTCAAATATTGGAGACTGGGCTTAAGGTAATTGACCTCGTCACCCCGTTTACTAAGGGGGGGAAGGTAGGCGCTTATGGCGGTGCCGGGGTAGGCAAGACAGTTATTATTATGGAGCTTATCCATAACATCGCCACAGTGCATGGTGGATTTTCTGTCTTTGCTGGGATAGGGGAGCGCTCCCGAGAGGGCAATGACCTTTGGCGGGAAATGAAAGCCTCCGGGGTTTTGGATAAGGCAGTTTTGGTCTTTGGGCAGATGAATGAACCCCCTGGGGTGCGGATACGAGTAGGCTTAACTGGGCTGACCATGGCTGAGTACTTCCGTGATATAGAGAGGCAGGATGTTCTCTTATTTATCGATAATATTTATCGTTATGTCCTAGCTGGTATGGAGGTATCAGCGCTCTTGGGGCGCATGCCTTCAGCCGTTGGCTATCAACCTACCCTGGCCACAGAGGTAGGAGAATTGGAGGAGCGAATCGCTTCCACCAAAAAGGGATCAATCACTTCCTTCCAGGCTATTTACGTCCCTGCCGATGACTATACTGATCCGGGAATAGTTACCACCTTTGGTCATCTGGATGCGGTAATTGCCCTGGAGCGTGCTATCGCTGAGCTAGGGATATACCCTGCCGTAGATCCACTGGCCTCTACCTCCCGCATCCTTGATCCTCGCATTGTAGGTGAAGAACATTATCGTGTTGCCCGGGGAGTACAGAAGGTTCTGCAACGCTATAAAGAGCTTCAGGATATAATCGCCATTTTAGGAATTGAGGAACTAAGTGAGGAGGATAAGCTCACTGTAGCTCGAGCTCGGCGTATCCAGAGGTTCCTCTCCCAACCAATGTTTGTCGCTGAGGCTTTTACCGGCACCAGCGGCCGGTATGTCCCCGTCAATGAGACAGTTCGTGGTCTAGGAGAAATTCTTGATGGCCGGCATGATGTTCTGCCAGAGCAGGCTTTTTATATGGTAGGAACTATAGACGAGGCTGTGGAGAAGGCACAGGGGCTAGGGTGACCTAATATGGTTTTACGGCTGGAGATTGTCACCGCAGAACGCTTAGTTTATTCTGACGAGGTAGATATGATTATTGCCCCCGGGATTATGGGGCAATTAGGGATTCTTCCTCATCATGCCCCACTAATGACCATGCTTGAGCCGGGGGAATTGCGTCTTAAAAAGAATGGTGAGGAAACCTATATGGCGATAAGCGGCGGCTTCCTCGAGGTGCTTCACAATAAAGTAATAATTTTAGCTGACACCGCTGAGCGTGCTGAGGAGATTGATATCGCCCACACTATAGAAGCAAAGCAGCGTGCTCAAGAGCAGCTTCAACTTCGCCCCCCCGGAGCAGATCTTATTGCTGCTGAAGCTGCCTTACGCCGCTCGCTCGCTCAGCTTAAAGTAGCCGAGCGAAGGAGAAAGAGGGAGACGAGAACTTGAGCCAAATGGATTATACTATCTCCAGTTGAACTCGAGCTTCTTTTCTTATAGCTGCTACCCGGAGCAAGATACGCATGGCTTGAGCCACCTGCCCTTGCCTGCCAATGACTCTCCCTCTATCCTCTGGAGCAACCTCTAGGCGAAGAATAGTACTATCACTACTGGGTACCTCGGTTACTACTACTGCCTCAGGCATAGTCACAATTGATTTAGCAATGTATTCTATTAACTCTTTCACTCTGCCCCCTCAATCTGCCCTGAGGCACCCTTGCTTGCGGCAAACTTCTCCATAACCCCCACCTTAGCAAGCAATCTAGCCACAACTTTACTGGGCTGTGCCCCATGCTGAAGCCACCACAGCCCCTTCCCTTCATCAATGACAATTGTTGCCGGCTCGGTTAGTGGATCATAATGCCCGATAATGCCGATAAAGGCACCATCACGAGGCGCCCTGGCATCTGCCACTACCACCCGGTAGTGTGGCTTGCCTTTAGTTCCTACTCGCTGCAATCTGATCTTTACCATGGCTGTAAAGACTTATTATTGATCTATTGCTGCTGGTTGTCAAGCAAAAACTGGCAGCGGAGGGATTTGAACCCCCGACCTTGGGCTTATGAGTCCCTCGCTCTACCCCTGAGCTACGCTGCCATATTTTAGCTAAGTATAGCACAGATGCCGTCTTGAGGCAAACCATTCACAAACACGGCGGGATAGCCTTGAGGTGAAGAACTTGCTCTGTTTTCTCCTCAACCTTGGCTTTTTCCGAGATGCGCCAGCCCACCACCCAATAGATCTCCTCCGAGGAGCACATTAAAGGGATGCTATCCCGCCAAAATTGGGGGATTTTAGCATCTACCATAAAGTCTTGAAGCTTTTTAGCTCGATTCATCCCATAGGGTTGAAACCTGTCTCCCCTTCTTCTGGTTCTCAGCACTAGATTTTCCCCTACCGCTTCAAAATCAACCCAGGCATCGAAGCCATCAGCGGCGATTTCTGCTGCCTGGCGAGGCATAATTTCAGAGATTACCCGCCAGCCAACTATTACCGTTTCCCCAGGTATGTTTAGAGGATATTCATCGTCCCATAAAGCTGGGAAGGGGCAAAGAGAATTGCCCCTACTTATAAGGCATCTATCGTATTCAGTGGTCAGGGTTAGGCCTTGAGGCAGGGACAATTTCTTACCCGCTTCCCAGGACAAGGCTTCCTTCATGGCCTCGATGTGCTTTGCCTCGATATCCTTCATGTCACCTAAAAGCACCTGTAATACTTCCCTGGACAAATACCGCTTTAGAGCCGGGTGAAGGGTGAAAAATTCCCTTTTATCTAAAGCTATGCCGCCATTCCCCTCTTGGCCTACCTTGCTCCAAACTTCGGCAACCTGTTGCTCGAAGAAGGCGGCCTCATCTGAGGCTATAGCGGCAGTACGGAGCAAGGCATGGTCAATATTGGGATTATAATCTCGCAGTAATGGTAAAAGCTCGTGGCGTACTCGATTCCTGAGATAAGACAGGGAAAGATTAGAGGAATCTCTCTGGGGGGTGAGATTGTGCTCTTGGCAATATGCCTCAGTCTCTTCCCTGCTTAGGCAAAGAAGCGGCCTTATCACTATCAATTCCCCTTGGCGATATTTGTATAAAGCTTGTGGCCTCATACCACTTAGTCCCCTAGTCCCTGCCCCCCGAATAAGATGGAGTAGGATTGTTTCCACTTGATCAGCAGCGGTATGGCCCACTGCTGCTCGTTTTGCCCCCCAAGATTTGGCTACCTGGGAGAAGAATCGATATCTTACCTCTCTTGCCGCCTCTTCCAGCGATAGATGATGCTCCCGGCTATAACTGGCCACATCAAAAGCTTCGATGGTCGATGGCGTGTCTAAAGCATGGACAAACTCCCGAACATAGGCCGCTTCAGCCTCTGCCTCGGCCCCCCGCAACATATGATTGAGATAGGCAGCGTGGAGCTCGATGCCAAGCTTCTCTCTTACTGTGGTGAGGAGATGAAGCAGGCAGACCGAATCGGGACCACCAGAAACTGCTACTATTATAGTTTCCTGCCCTGAGATAAGGCTATGCTCCTTGATAAATTGGAGTACTTTATCCGCTAACGCCATCTTATACCCCTTTATTGGTTAAATGGCAGGTATTATTAAGCAGGGTCAGGACTATATTTCCTCCTCTAAAATCAAGGATACTTATCGCTGCTCGGTCCTGCCTAAGCCTAGTAATTGCGGGGAGATCAACTCCAAGGGCACGACAGATTATAGTCAAGATGGCGTAGTAATGACTAACTACAACTACCACCTCATCAGGATGTGCCTCTTTTATACGCTGGATGGCTCTCCAGGCTCTCTGCTGAACTTCAGCTAATGATTCGCCACCAGGAAAATGGAGGGAGCCCTCGCCTCGCTTAAAGCTCAGCCAAAAGTTGTTATGCTTGGCTATAAGCTCCTCCAAGGTGATCCCTTCTAACTCCCCAGCCTCAATCTCCCTGAGGTCGGGATCAATCTCCACCCCAAGTTGATGTAGTTGAGCAATAGCCTGGGCAGTTTCCATGGCTCGCTTAAGGTTACTGGAGCAAATAGCTGAAATTTCCTCCTTCTCCAGTGCTGTGGCTATCCTCATCGCTTGTTCCTTACCGAGGTCACTCAGAGGAATATCACTAAGGCCACCCTGCATCCTCCCCTGCTCATTCCAAAAACTCTCAGCATGGCGGACTAAGAAGAGTTTCATTCTAAGTCTCTTTCCTTTCCACCAAGATTTTGCTGATCTTCCTACCCTTCATCTCAGTAACTACTAGCCTGAGGTTATCATACTGCAGCTTTTCACCTTCCTTAGGGATATGCCCTAGAGTGCTGAGAACAAACCCGGCGATGGTTTCATACTCACCTGGTGGTATCCCCAATTTCAATTCCTCATTCACCTCATCGACTCGCATTCCTCCGTCAATTTGATACGTCCGCTCATCGATGGCTTCAAACTCACGAGTTACTTTGGCAAGTTCATCTCCTATCTCACCGACGATTACCTCGATCAATTGCTCCAGGGTCACCACCCCGGCAGTGCCCCCATACTCATCGACAACTATAGCTAGCTGATAGCCATGAGATTGCATCTCAGCAAATAATTCGCCGACATGCTTGGTCTCGGGAACGAAATAGGCAGGACGAATAAGCTTATTTAAGTGACTTTCTGGTTCAATCTCACCTTGAGCTTGAGCCATGAGTACATCTTTTATGGAGATTACACCTATTATGTTGTCAGTATTCTCTTCATACATTGGAAAACGGGAATAAGGTGATTGAGAAAATATGGTGAAGAACTGGGGCAGATTTACCCCATTCTCCAAGAAGACAACATTGGGACGCGGGGTCATCACTTCGTGAACCTGACGATCGCCAAATTCAAAAACCCGATGTAGCATCTCGGCCTCACTCTCTTCTACTACCCCTTCTTCTTCCCCTATGGAGATAGCAGTCTGTATCTCCCCCTCAGTCACCAGTGTCTTAGGGTTATGGCTTTCCCCTATCAGTCTGAGGAATTGAGAGGCAACCCAGCTTAATGCAGTTATTAGTGGAGAGAATAGCCAGGATATTAGCTCTACTGGCCGAATATACCACATGGCTAACCTCTCGGCATGGTGGACAGCAATAGTTTTGGGGGTAACTTCCCCAAAAATAAGCAGCAATATAGTCACCCCTATAGTGGCAATAAATACCCCAGTATCCCTACCCCAAAAGGAAACAGCCAGGATAGTGCCCAAAGCAGCTACAGCGGTATTTACAAAATTGTTTCCCAACAGGATAGCGGATAAAAACCTCTCCGGGTACTTGATCACCTTGCCTACTCTTTCAGCAGCGGCTACTCCACTAACCTCTAAATGCTTGATCCTAACCTGCTGTAAGGCAATAAAGGCTGTTTCTGAGCTAGAGAAGAAGGCAGATAATCCCAGACCAATAAACATAAGTATCACATACACAATATTAAACTCTTCCATAATAGTTCACCCCCCACCACTTATTACCACAACACCATACCTCGGACTACTTCGGCTAGTCAAAATAATCCCTCCTGAATATCTAACGGCAGCTCTCCAAACGTATCCCGAACAATCGAATATCTCGTGGCTGGGAAAAAGTTGCTACGCTTTTGTGGCCTAGTTTGGAGAGGGGACGTATAAGCAGAAGCCAAGTGCTAGCAGATTGGCGCAGATAAACAAGGAAAGAGATGATTCTTCATTGTCCCGTGCTCTCCTCCGGCGCTGGGGCAATAAACCCCTCCTTCATAAGGAGAGCAACTGTCTCCCTGGCGCTTTTTATCATTGCTTCAGCCCTTTCGGTTAAATCCTCGCGGCTGATCTTTACCCTGGCAACCCCCTGCTCCTGAGCCTTCATCCCTACCGCTACCGCCTCCCGAATATAGACCTCCCACTCTCCCATAGTTGGTGCAATGTTATCCTCATTTATTCCCCGGTCTTCGGCACACTTTGCCAGCTCGTAGGCAGCAGCAATACACATCTCATCGGTGATGGTCTTGGCTTTCACATCTAGGGTGCCCCGGAAGATGCCAGGGAAGCCTATGGAGTTATTCACCTGATTGGGGAAGTCAGACCTTCCGGTAGCCACGATCCTGGCCCCGGCCTCTTTAGCCTCCCAGGGCCAGATTTCGGGAATGGGGTTGGCACAAGCGAAGAGGATTGCGTCCTTGGCCATGCTTTTAACCCACTCCGGCTGGATAACCCCAGGACCTGATTTAGAAAGAGCGAGGCAGACTTCAGTGCCTTGTAGTGCCTCCGCTATCCCCCCCGTCCTTCGCTCCGAATTAGTTATCTGACATAGCCTCCACTTTTCGGCATATTGAGCCTGTTTTTCCTCCATGTCCTTTCTACCAGGATGGAGGATAGCTTTACTATCGACCACGATAGTATTGGCTGGTTTGAACCCATCACTGAATAGAACCCTAAGAATGGCGATGTTTGCCGCTCCAGCCCCGATTACCGCCAAGCTTATCTCATCCTTCTTCTTGCCCACAATCTTAAGGGCGTTGGTAAGTCCTGCCAGGATAACGGCTGCTGTCCCCTGCTGGTCATCATGCCAAACTGGGATATCCATCTCCCGGCGCAGGACATCGAGAATATAGAAACACTTGGGATTGGCAATATCCTCCAGGTTGATGCCTCCAAACGAAGGCTGAAGCCACTTTACCGCCTGAATTATTTCATCGGGGTCTTTGGTATCCAGGCAGATGGGCACTGCATCCACCCCGCCAAGGTACTTAAATAGGAGTGCCTTACCTTCCATCACCGGCAGTCCAGCCTCAGGGCCAATATCGCCCAGGCCCAGGACTCTCGTTCCGTCAGAGACTACGGCAACACTATTCCATTTATTAGTGAGTTCATACACTCTCTCCTTTTCTGCCTTAATAGCTTTGCAAGGCTCAGCCACACCAGGGGTGTACCAGATGGCAAAATCGTTGAAATCACGGATGCAGCACTTGGGCATCGTCTGCATCTTCCCTTGATAAAATGGATGCAGCCTCATGGCATCCTGCTGAGGTTTTTGGGCTCGAGCCAAAAGCTCTTCTTTAGTAATCTTATTATGCATTGCTCTTCTCCTCCAGTTTTGCTATTACTGCGTCTGCTACCTGAGATGTTCCCACGGGAGGGTTAGGATTTGGTCTCAAGTCATAGGTAATGCTCTTACCTTCAGCAATAACTTGGGCAATTGCCTCTTCAAGTCTTTCCGCTGCCTCCCTCTCGCCAAGGTAATGAAGCAACATCACTCCGCTGAGCATCATTGCCATCGGATTTACTTTATTTTGCCCCACATATTTAGGGGCACTGCCATGGGTAGGCTCAAAAACCGCTATCCCCTCACCTATGTTAGCCCCAGGAGCAAGCCCAAGCCCACCAACAAGTCCGGCGCAAAGCTCAGAGATAAGGTCTCCATAGAGATTGGGTAGGACAAGAATATCGAATTGCTGTGGGTAGCGCACCAACTGCATACATAGGGTATCGACGATTATATCATTAAATTCAATGTGGGGGTAGTCCCGGGCAACCTCTCGGGCAGTATTTAGGAAAAGTCCGTCTGAGGAGCGCATGATGTTGGCTTTATGTACCACAGTGACCTTCTTCCTCCCCCAATTTTGGGCATATTCAAAGGCGAACTTGGTAATCCTCCTTGACCCAATCTCAGAGATCATCTTTATGCTGAATCCTGAATCCTTCTTCACCTCTTCACCTAAGGTCTCTGAGATCAGGGCGATAAGCTTGGCTGCTTCAGGCGATCTTCTCTCAAACTCAATTCCTACATAAAGATCCTCAGTATTCTCTCGCACAATGACAATGTCTACCCCTTGGTAGGGAGTAGGAACGCCGGGGTAAGTTTTGCACGGCCTAAGGCAGGCATAAAGATCCAAAAGGCGGCGCAAAGCTACGTTGACCGACCTAAAGCCATACCCTACCGGTGTGGTAATGGGACCCTTTAGGGCTACTTTATTCCTATTTATGGAATCAAGGATATAATCGGGGAGTGGAGTACCAAACAAGTCTTGGGCACCATCACCAGCAATAGACAAATCCCAATAAAACTTCACCCCGGTTGCCTCCAAAACCATCTTTGTGGCTTTAGTTACCTCAGGACCTATCCCATCGCCAGGAATAAGAGTGACTTTGTAGGGCATAATCGCTTCTCCTTTCGATATCACCATCAATTAATACTCTAAATGAAAATTGCTCTCTTTTTTCCCTCCACAATAATTAATAGCTTATTAGGTTTTGTATGTTGTGAAAAGGAGAATAGTTACAGTTTAAAGTCACCGTGCTTTTTTATATAAGGGACAAGTCCCCCTTCATCAAGTATTCTCAGCATCACTGGGGGAATTTTGCCTGAGGTGAGCCGAGTCTTATTGGTGAGGTCAAAAACCTCCCCTGCCGCTAAGTCTACTCCTAATTCATCCCCAGCATCAATGCTATCGGTATCACATATGAGCACTGGGAGCCCTAAGTTGATGGCATTGCGGAAAAATATCCGCGCCGCTGACTTTGCCAACACAGCACCTACTCCGGCCATTTTAATAACCAACGGAGCATGCTCCCGGCTCGAACCTAGACCGAAATTCTTGCCCGCCACTACAAAATCACCAGGTTTGACCTTCAGTACAAAGTCGGGGTCACTATCTTCGAAGACATGCTTTGCCAACTCGGGCAGATTGCTCCTTAGTGGGAAAAATCGACCCGGTATGATGTGGTCAGTGGAGATGTTGTCGGCGAATTTAAATGCCTTTCCTTTAAGCACTTGAGAGAAACTCCCTGGGGTCGGTGATCTTGCCCTTAATTGCAGTAGCAGCGGCAGTGGCTGGGCTCCCCAGGTAGATAAAAGCCTCAGGATTGCCCATCCTCCCTTTAAAATTGCGGTTGGCGGTGGAGAAGCAAGATTCACCATCCCCTAAAACCCCTTGATGTACTCCCACACAAGCAGCACACCCCGGGGGGAGAATTACCGCCCCGGCTGAAACCAAAGTCTGGATATAGCCCCGCATTAAGGCTTCCTCAAACACCTTTTTTGATGCAGGAGCAATAATCAACCTAGTGCCGGGATGACATTTCCTTCCGTTGAGAATGGCTGTAGCTACTTCTAAGTCAGCAAGCCTCCCATTGGTGCAGGTACCAATAAACACCTGGTCTATTTTAATGCCCTCGACTTCTTTTATCGAAGCAGTATTATCTACAACATGAGGTTGGGATACCATAGGTTCAAGATGATCTGAGTCGACCTCAACAGTGCGTTCGTAAGTAGCCTCAGCATCAGCATCAACAGGGCGCCAGCACCCTCCTCTACCTGAAGAGGCAAGGAACCCTTGGGTAGTCTCATCGGAGGGAAAAATCCCCACCTTGGCTCCTACCTCTACCGCCATGTTGGCAATGGTAAACCTTTCTGCCATGCTCAGACCCTGGACACACTCACCACAAAATTCTAACGCCTTATAACTTGCCCCATCGGCACCGATAATCCCAACGAGGTAAAGGATCAAATCTTTAGCATATACCCCGATCTTTAGATGCCCCCCAATTTCTACCCTAAAGCTTTCGGGAACCCGTAGCCAGGTTTTCCCCAGAGCCATAGCGACGGCAATATCAGTTGAGCCCATCCCAGTGGCAAAAGCTCCTAGCCCCCCACAGGTTGTGCTATGAGAATCAGCACCCAAAATTACCTCACCAGGATTGGCAAAATACTCTGCCACTAACTGGTGGCAAACCCCTTCCCCAACATCATAAAGCAGGCACCCTGTTCTCTTGGCGAAGTTGCGCAAGGCCACATGGTCATTGGAGAGCTCTTTGGCGGGGGAAGGTGAGGCATGGTCGATAAATAAGATCGTCCTTAGCGGGCAAGACAGCTGAGTGAGGCCAGCTTGGTCAAATTGCCTTATGGTCAGCGGGCCAGTGCCATCCTGGACGAAGATCAAATCAACCGTGGTGGTGACAATATCCCCCGCCCGAGCATCCACCCCTGACTTTTCACTCAATATCTTCTCAGCTAAAGTCTTTCCCATCCTAAGTTACCCCTACAGTGGGCTGTTGTCTTATAAGCCGTGGCTCACGAAGCACCGATTATGGCTAACACATCGCCTTTGGCTACTTTATCGCCAGGCTTGAAGTTTATTGCCTTCACCTTCCCTGAAGCAGGAGCAGGGAGGGCATTTTCCATCTTCATCGCTTCCAGGGTGACCGCTACATCATCAGCCTTGACCTCTTGCCCCACCTCTACCTGATAGCAGACGATTATCCCCGGCATGGGGGCTAAAATAGGTTGATCACCCTCAAGCTTTGCGGCTTGAGGTACTAGCGTCTCCTCTTTTTCTGCCTTAGGGGGTATGGCGGCTGGCTTTGGTGATACCATCGGCTTGGCGGGGGCAGCTACTCGAGACTGTGGCGGGGGGACGGGAACACCATCTGCCGCCTCCACCTCCACTTTATAATATTCATCTCCTATAAAAACATTGAATGTTCGGCTGGCCGGGCCTTTGGGTGGAGCCTTTACCTCCACCTTCTCCACCAGCTTGCCGGCTTTGGCTAGAGCACTAAGCTCATCCTCTCGCTTTATGTCTTCCACGGTCTTCACTTCCTCTACTGATGGG
>Ga0209345_10002689_pt1 | contig 19234 bp, 16 predicted proteins | sample Cruoilmetagenom7_FD_187294 | JGI IMG/M metagenome (GOLD analysis project Ga0209345, IMG submission 187294) | Oil polluted marine microbial communities from Coal Oil Point, Santa Barbara, California, USA - Sample 7 (SPAdes) (version 2) | ecosystem: Environmental > Aquatic > Marine > Oil seeps ... | reverse complement strand
TGTCAGCACAATCATTGATCACTGGCTGGAGGAGCGACAGCAGCTGATTTCAGTGTTCGTTTCCCTGCAGGGGCAGGAAGCCGGTGACCCGCTCAACAGCTCCCTGTCAGAGTTTTGTGTGCTGCTGATGGACTACCTGTCTTCGGGCCACTTCGAGGTCTACGAGCAGCTGCTGCGAGAAGGCAGCGAGTTTGCTGATGGCAGCCTCGAGCGCTCTCAGGCAATCTTTCCGAAAATTCAGCCTTCCACTGATGCATCGCTGGATTTCAATGATCATTATGGCAAGCTGGATCGCCCCACCCTGCGTCAGCTGTGCCAGCTTTCGAAAGATCTGTCGGCACTGGGCGAAGCTCTGGAAGAGCGCTTTGAGCTGGAAGATCAGCTCATCGAAACGCTGCACAATGCCCACAAGGACATGGTATAGCCGTGCAACGATGCGCCTGCCTGCTGCTGTCTGCACTTGCTCTTGCCGGCTGTGACGGCAGCGCCCACTCGCCAAACCGCTGGCTTGAGCTGACCGAGCAAAGCGGTGCCTACAGTACGGCCATTACCCCCGGTGGTGGGCATGCACTGGTCGGTGCCGTGACCCATGGAGGCAGCCTCTGGGATCTGAACAATGAAGCTCGCCTGTATGACTGGAACCACCAGCCTGGCGTATTCTCGGTGTTACCGGCGGTGGATTTTTCCCCCGATGGTCGCTACGCCTTGACTGCAAACCCACAGGACCTGGTGCTGTGGAGCGTCGATACCGGCATGGCAGAAGGCTTCTGGAGCTCACCCGGCGAGATTCTCGCAGCCGACCTGTCCAGCGACGGTGCCTATGCACTGCTGGGGCTGGCCAACCATGAGGCGGTCTACTTCGATATCCGTAATGGCGGTATCCGCACCAGCCTCCGCCACCAGGCGCGGGTACGCAGCGTTGCCCTCAGTGGCGACGAACGCACGGCCCTGACCGGGGCAGATGACTACAGCGCCCGCCTGTGGGATCTCAACAGCGGCCAGATGCTGCAACAGGTGACGCTTGGCAATACGGTCGACACCGTTGCGCTTTCACCCAATGGTCGTTTTGCGTTCAGCTCCGGCAGTCTGGATCAGGCACTGGTCTGGGATACATCCAGCGGTGAGACGCTGTTTCACCTCAGCGGGAACGAGACCCTGTTTCCGCGCAAGCTCAGCTACCTCAGCGCCCGTTTTTCGGACAACAGTGATCGCCTTCTGGCCGGACGTGCAGATGGTACGGTAGAACTCTGGGATGTAAACCGGGGCGAGCTGATTAAGCGCTGGAAGGGACACAAGCGCGACGCCTACGGACCTACCAGTACCGGTATCATTGCATTGGCGTTTGGTGCGGACGGAAACAGCTGGCTGGCTGCAGGGTCCAACGGGGTCATGAACTGGCTCAGGTAATCTGGAAGGTACGGCTGGCGACAGCAGCGATGGCCGGCGAGCCCGCTGCCTCTGTCTGAAGCCAGCGGGCCCACCCTGACCGTAACAGCCTTACTCTGAAGGATTGACTTCCAACAGCTCGACTTCGAACACCAGCGTCTCGTTCGGACCGATCGCATTGCCCATACCACCCGGGCCGTAAGCCAGGTCAGCCGGAATCACCAGACGACTCTTGCCACCTTCCTGCATCAGCTGCAAACCTTCGGTCCAGCCCGGAATCACTCCATCGAGCGGGAAAGAAACCGGCTCGTTGCGGGCGTAGGAGCTGTCAAACTCGGTGCCATCGATCAGATGGCCACGGTAGTGGACCTTGACGGTATCCGTGGTTTTGGGACTTTTGCCCTTGCCGGCGGTCAGTACTTCATACTGTAGTCCCGACTCGGTGGTTTTAACACCTTTTTTGGCACCGTTTTCGGCCATGTAGGCAGCGCCCTTGGTGCTGTTTTCATCGGCCAGCTTTGCCATTGCCTGACGCTGCTCTTCCATTTTGCGGCTCTGGAATGCCTGCATCACCTCGGCAACCTGCTGCTGATCAAGTGCCGGCTCCTTACCGGAGAACACGGCTTCGACACCCTCGCTGAAGGCGTTGATATCCAGCGCTTCAACATCGGCCTGGATGCGCTCACCCAGAATCAGCCCCAGGCTGTAGCTCAGTTTCTGCTGTTCAGTTTCCAGTGTCTGTGCCTGCACCGCCGCCGTTGTAGCCAGTGCTCCGCTGAGCGCGAGCGCCAGCATGCTTTTTTTCATCATGTGAATCCTTAGTGTTGTTCGGACATGTTCTTGTTAGTACATCCTGCCCGGAGGAAAGTTCAGTCATCGTCAGCCAGCACAATCGCAGCCGACTGCAGTTGCAGCAGAAGCGCACCTGCGGCCTGGCTGCAGCGGTCACCAAGGGCCTGCTGCAGGTTGTGCCGGAACAGCGCCTCACTCACCTGACTGTCGGGTGACCAGCTCTGACCCTGTTGCCACAGCAGCATGAGCTCCAGCTGTTCTGCCGCCAGCTCCGCCTGACGCAGGGCTCGGTAACAGGCTTCAGCCTCGGGCAGCGAGGCCAACTGCTTACGCACCCTGAAGCGCACCACCCGCAGTGGCCGGATAATCTCAGGCTGCCAACGGTTGTCTGATTGGTGCAACCGATCGCGATCAAGCCTGATGCCCTGACTGGCAAGCCAGCAGGCAAACAGGAGACGATTGACCACGGCTCCCTGATCCTGCAACTGCAGGCAGCATTGTTCAACCCCCGGCTGAGAATAAAGTGTCAATGCATACTGCCAGAGAGGATTTTCCAGACTCATGCTGTGCTAAAATCCCGCGCCATGATTCAGATACAGAACCTAAGCTTACATCGCGGCACACAGCAGTTGCTAGCACAGACCAGCCTGACGTTTCATGCCGGCTGGAAAGTGGGTATTGTCGGCGCCAATGGCGTGGGCAAGTCATCCCTGTTCAAGCTGCTGCTGGGCGAGCTGCAGCCCGATGGCGGCGAGCTGCAGCTGCCCGCACGGCTGCGCATTGCCCACATGGCACAGGAAGTGGACACATCCGAGCGCAGTGCGCTGGATTATGTGGTTGATGGCGATCACCGCCTGCGTGCCATTGAAACAGCCTTGGCAGTAGCCGAAGCAGAGCATCAGGCCAACCGGATCGGCGAGCTGCATGCCGAGCTGGATGCGATGGACGGCTATCGCGCCGAAGCCCGAGCCCACCAGCTACTTGCTGGGCTCGGGTTTGCGCCGGATGATGCACACCGACCGGTGAACAGTTTTTCCGGCGGCTGGCGCATCCGACTGAATCTGGCCCAGGCACTGATGTGTCCCTCGGATCTGCTGTTGCTGGACGAACCGACCAACCACCTGGACCTGGATGCCACCATCTGGCTGGAACAGTGGCTGCGCCAGTACCCCGGCACCCTGCTTCTGATCTCTCACGACCGAGACTTTCTCGACAACGTGGTGGGCCATATCGTACATCAGGCCCAGCAGACCCTGACCCTTTACAAGGGCAACTACACCGCATTCGAGCGCCTTCGCGCCGAAAAGCTGTCACAGCAGCAGGCCGCATTCGAAAAACAGCAGGCCCGCGTCGAACAGATAGAACAGTTTGTGCGCCGTTTCCGTGCCAAGGCCACCAAGGCCAAACAGGCGCAGAGTCGGCTCAAGGAGCTTGAGCGCATGGAGCAGATCGCGCCGGCTCATGTGGACTCGCCCTTCAGCTTTCGCTTCGATACCAGTGACAAGATCTCCTCTCCCCTGCTTACGCTGGCGGAAGCAGATCTGGGCTATCCGGATCGTACTATCCTCAAGGGTCAGTCTCTGAGTCTGATCCCCGGAGCACGCATTGGCCTGCTCGGTGCCAATGGTGCAGGCAAGTCTACCCTGATTAAAACTCTGGTGGGCGATCTGCCACTGCAGTCAGGTGAGCGTCACGAAGGCGAGCACCTGAGAGTCGGTTATTTCGCTCAGCACCAACTCGAGGCGCTGGACATGGACGCTTCGCCCCTGCTACATCTGCAGCGGATCAGCCCTGAAGCCACCGATCAGGAGCTGCGCAATTTCCTCGGCAGTTTCGGTTTCCTCGGTGACGATGCGCTGGACCCGGTTGGTCGCTTTTCCGGTGGAGAAAAGGCGCGCGTGGCACTGGCCCTGATCGCCTGGCAGCAACCCAACCTGCTGTTGCTTGACGAACCGACCAACCATCTGGACCTGGAGGTTCGACTCGCACTGAGCCTGGCACTACAGGCGTTCGAGGGTGCGCTGATACTGGTATCACATGATCGCCATCTGCTGCGCAACACAGTCGATCAATTCCTGCTGGTGGCCGATGGCCAGATCAGCGAGTTCGATGGCGATCTGGATGACTATCACCAGTGGCTGGCCCAACAGCGCCGAGAAGAGCAGAAGCGCAACGAACCTGAGACCGCCGACGACAGCATCGTCGAGCGTTCACTCAGTGCCGCCGAGCGCAAGGAAATCAAGCGCGTCCAGGCGGAGCAGCGCGCCCGCTTGCGACCGCTGAAGCAGCAAGTTGCTCGGCTGGAACAGCAGCTGGAGCAGGTCAGCACGCAAATAAGCGATATCGAAACGCAGCTGGGAGATGCCGACCTGTACAGTAACAGCCGCAAAACAGAACTGAAGGCGCTGCTGCAGCAACAGGCGGAACTGAGACAGCAGCAGGAACAGATTGAAGCCGACTGGCTGGACCAGATCGAAGCGCTGGAGCAACTGGAGCAGTCTCTCGACGACTGATCAGCTCACCGAGCCACTGAACAGATCGGACAGCTGCGACAACCCTTCTGCATCGGCCTTCAGCACCAGCATGGCCTGTTCAATATCCGCCTGCGTCAATCCCAACTCCTCAATCAACCCATCCGGCTGCGGCCCTGCCGGCCCAGCGCTCATTCCCTGCTGGCGCAGCAACCGGCTACTCAGATACAGCAAGCGAGCATATTCCGCATATTCGCCCTTAAAGCCCGGTTCATGCTGATAGCGCACGGCCACCGACACTTCTGCCGGCAACTTCCAGCTTTCCAGCAGCCAACCGCCAATCTGCTCACGAGTGACGTGTAGCACCTCCTGCTCAATCAGGCTCTGCTCCAGCTGAGGGTTGGCCTCGATATGGCGAGACAGGCGCGAAAAATGGGGTGGAAACAGGTGCCCAAGCACCAGATAACCGAAGTTGTGCAACAGACCGGCCAGATAGGCCAACCCGGGACGGAGGCGCCGCTCCAGCGGAATGGACCGCGCCAGCTTTTCGCTCAGTGTGGCCGTATAGACCGCCTGCTCCCAGTAAGGCACCGCACCCCGCGGGGTATCCTCAGGCAGTCGCAATACCTGCCCCATGGCGATCCCCAACGCCAGATTGATCACCAAATCGAATCCCAGCACCCGGATTACTGCATCTTCGATGGAGCGCACGCGCCCGGGGGCTGCGTAATAGGGCGACGCCGCCCAGCCCATTACCTGCGCAGACAGGCTGGGGTCCAGCTTCACAATCGGCACCAGCTCATCAACGCCAGCCTCCGGGTCCGAGCGCAGCATCACAATCCTGCGCATCGTCTGGGACAGACCCGGCAGGCCCAGCGTATCTTCCAGTCGTTGCTGAACCCTCAAGCTGGTGAAGCGCTCAACGGCCCGGGTGATCACGGCCGCATCATCCAGCCCGGCAATCCCGACTCCGTTGGTTGCCGGGTCGCAACCGACCTGCCCACGACTGACCTGCTCATGCTCAGGCAGGTGGTTGAGCGTAAAACCAAGACCGGAGTGAAACTCGCTGCAGGTCAGCGGTGCTTTGCCAAGACCACTGTCGAGCAGCAGGGGCAGCGACAACAGTTTTTCCTGACCGGCCTCTGTCTGCAGACCTGGCTGTGCAAAAAAGCGCTTTGCATCATCAACCCGTGCCGGCTGCAGCTCGCGCCCGCACAGCCTGGCGACCGCCGCCAGATCCAGCATCCTCGATGATGGCAGCAGCGCCAGCACCTTGCCCTGACGGTCATGCAGCAGCACCAGCCGAACCTGCTGTGCCGGGGTGCTCATCTCTGAGGTTGTACCGATATCTACAGACAAGATTTTTTCTCCGCTGGCGGATTAGTTGGCGCTTTTGTGACACTATTTGATGCTTTAAGCTTGCATTAAGAATAACGGAAACAGGGGCTACAGGCATCCAATGCAGATCAAGATTCTGACAACCGGTGGCACAATCGACAAGGTCTATTACGATGCACTCAGTGACTATCGCATCGGCGAACCGGCTGTGACCGAGCTTCTGGCACACGCCGGTGTCAGTTGCGAATACAGCATCGAAAGCCTGCTGCGCAAGGACAGCCTTGAGATGGACGCGCATGACCGCACGATGATTCGTGACCATATCGCGGCCGATGCCTGCCGTCATATCGTCATCACCCATGGTACCGACACCATGATTGAAACGGCGCGCGTTCTGCAGACACTGAACGATCGTACCATCGTCCTAACCGGCGCCATGCAACCGGCCCGGTTTCGCGACAGCGATGCAGCCTTCAATCTGGGGGGAGCCGTCGCTCTGGCACAGACACTGCCCGCAGGTGTGTACATTTTTATGAATGGGCGCGTGTTCAAGCCCGAACAGACCATCAAGAATCGTGCGGCGGGACAGTTTCAGGAGCGTGCATGAACATTTTTAGCAGAGCCTGTGTCGCCATACTGGCGCTTCAGGTTTCCGTTGTCTGGGCCGTCAACGAGTCGATTGCACCTGAGAGCGCTACCGGCTGGCAACACCCTGAGCGCGTCATCGCCGACGCGTCGCTGGTGGTCACGGCACACCCTCTGGCGACAGAAGCGGGCTTTGACATTTTACAGCAGGGCGGCAGCGCACTGGATGCGGCCATCGCCATTCAGGCGATGCTGACACTGGTGGAACCCCAGTCCTCCGGCATTGGTGGCGGGGCCTTCCTGCTCTATTGGGAGCAGTCCAGCCAGACACTGCATGCCTATGATGGTCGTGAAACGGCACCGGCGGGCGTCACTGAAGGTCTGTTCCTGCAATCTGACGGGACCGCCATGCCATGGCATGAAGCGCTGGTAGGCGGGCGCTCAGTTGGCGTTCCGGGAGTATTGCGGATGCTTGAACTGGCCCATCAGCGCCACGGCAGACTGGACTGGGCGGTGCTGTTCGAAGCCGGCATTGCCCGTGCCGAGCAGGGCTTCCATATCGGTAACCGGTTACACAAACTGATCGCAGACAGAATCAATCCCGGGCTGGATCGCTATGCGGCCAGTCGCCAATACTTTTTTGATCGCTCCGGTGCACCACTGCCTGCCGGAACGCTGCTGCGTAACCCTGAGCTAGCCGAATCATTGAGACTGATCGCCGCCCAGGGGGCTGACGCCCTGTATCGCGGTCCTCTGGCAGACCGGATTCTCACCAGCGTAGCTGCTGCCGAAGACAACCCCGGCATGCTCAGCCGCGTGGATCTGGCGAGCTATAGTGCGCGGGAACGCGAGCCGATCTGTTTGCCCTATCGTGAATACCGTGTCTGTGGCTTTCCCCCCCCCACCTCGGGTGGTGTTACTCTGCTGCAGATACTGGGCCTGCTGCAGCACACACCACTGCACGCGCTGCCCCATGACAGCAGTGGTTTTGCGCACCTGTTTACCCAGGCCAGCCGGCTGGCCTATGCCGACCGCGGTCGCTATCTGGCTGACCCGGATTTTGTCGAGGTCCCGACAGCTGCGCTGCTTGATTCTGCCTACCTGCGTCAGCGCGCCAGTCTGATCGGCCCTGAGCACGATATGGGGCAGGCACAACCGGGCCAGCCCGTGGAGCTGGCCCGCACTGATGATCATTCGCCCGAGCTGCCATCAACCAGCCATTTTGTCATTCGAGACAGAGACGGTAACCTGCTGTCGATGACCAGCAGTATCGAGATGGCATTCGGCTCCACCCTGATGGCGGGCGGCTTTCTGCTCAATAACCAGCTCACCGACTTTTCCTTTATCCCCGAGATCAACGGCGTGCCCGTGGCCAATCGGGTTGAGCCCGGCAAGCGCCCACGCAGCTCAATGGCACCGGTGATAGTGTTCGACGCCGATAACCGCCCGATCGCTGCGCTGGGCTCTCCCGGCGGCAGCCGCATCATCAATTATGTGGCGCAAAGCCTGCTGCTGATGCTGCATACTGAAATGTCACTGCAGGATATCCTCTACCAGCCCAAAGTCAGCAACCGTAACGGCGATACCGAACTGGAGGAATCCACCTCCGCCGAGCAACTGCTGTTCGAGCTCAGGGATATGGGGCATCGCGTGAGTATTCGGGAACTGAACAGCGGGGTGCACGCCATTCGCCAGCGGCCGGACGGTCGCTGGGAGTCTGGGGTCGACCCCCGTCGGGAAGGGGCGGCACTGGGCCAATAAACCACCAGCCCAGCAGGCGTATACTTACTGGCGGTTGATGTGGTTGACCGAGCGCAGACTGCGCAGTTTGCGAATTACCCGCGCCAGGTGGACACGGTTGTAAACGGTCAGCTCCATGTGCACGCTGAAGAGCTGACCATCGCGCTCACCGCTGTCGATCTTGAGCAGGTTGGCACCCACACTGGCTGCGGCCGTGGCCAGGTTGGCAATGATGCCGCGCTGGGATTCTACCTCAAGGTAGAGCCCAACCACGAACTCCTCCTCGTTGCTGTGTGGCGCTGACCATTCCAGATAGATCGTTTTCTCGGGATTGTCGCGCAGATAGCCGATGTTGCGGCAGTCAGTACGGTGTACCACCAGCCCTCGACCGCTGCTGATGTGACCGATAATGCTGTCACCGGGAATGGGGTGACAGCAGCGAGCATACTGCATCACCATCCCCTCGGCGCCCCGAATGGCCAAAGGGCGGCCCTGTTCCGTCAGCCCCGGGTCCTGCTCCACATGCTCGGCAGGCCGCAGTCGGCGCGCCACCACATACGCCATGCGATTGCCCATGCCGATATCTTCCAGCAGGTCATCCAATTGCTTGAACTCAGCCTCGTCCAGCAGCTGAGCAAGCTGGTCAGGGTCAATATCATCGAGGCTGGCACCATAGTTGCCCAGGAACTGACTCAACAATCGACGCCCCAGCTCGATCGATTCATTGCGCTGCTGATTCTTCAGAAAGTGGCGGATGCTGGTCCGCGCCTTGCCGGTCACCACAAAATTGAGCCAGGCCATGTTGGGCTGTGCTCGCGGTGTGGTAATGATTTCGACCGTCTGGCCACTTTCCAGAGGTTCGGACAGGGGGGCCAGGCGACGATTGATACGACAGGAAACGCAGGAATTGCCCACATCCGTATGCACGGCATAGGCAAAGTCCACCGGTGTCGCGCCGCGCGGCAGCTCCAGAATGCGCCCCTTGGGTGTGAAGATGTAGACCTCGTCCGGGAACAGGTCCTTTTTCACGTTCTCGATGAACTCCATCGAGTCGCCGGCGCTTTGCTGCATTTCCAGCAGCCCCTGTACCCATTTGCGGGCACGGTTGTAGGAGCCCAGTGCGCTTTCGGTGCTGCCCTTGACCTTGTAATGACTGTGTTCGGCAATCCCCTGGCTGGCGACCGCGTCCATGTCACGGGTACGTATCTGTACCTCAATGGTCATGCCTCGGGCGCCGAACAGCACCGTATGCAGTGACTGGTAGCCATTGGCCTTGGGAATGGCGATATAGTCCTTGAAACAACCCGGTACCGGTTTGTACAGATTATGGACTGCCCCCAGAATGCGGTAACAGTCGTCAACACTGCCAGTCACGATACGGAAGGCAAACACGTCCATGATGTCGGCGAATGCCTTGCGCTGCACCTTCATCTTGCGGTAGATGCTGTAGAGGTGCTTCTCGCGACCTGAGACACTGCCGCTGAGCCCTTCCTGATCCAGTCGGGCCTGAATCGATTCACGCACCTGTTCAATGATGTCCTTGCGCTGGCCGCGTGCATGCACCACCGCTCGCCGAATACGTTTGGCGCGCATCGGGTAATAGGACTGGAATGCCAGATCTTCCAGTTCAACCTGCAGGTCTCGCATACCCAGACGCGCGGCAATGGGTGCATAAATATCGAGGGTTTCGCGGGCAATGCGGCGCTGCTTGTCAGGACGCATGGCACCGAGGGTACGCATGTTATGCAGCCGGTCCGCCAGCTTGACCAGAATGACGCGAATGTCTTCTGCCATCGCCAGCACCATCTTCTGGAAGTTCTCGGCCTGGGCTTCCGCCTTGGTCTCGAACTCCAGATGGGTCAGCTTGGAGACACCGTCCACGATATCGGCCACCGATGTGCCAAACTGGCCCTCGATACCGGCATAGTCGATCTCGGTGTCTTCGATTACATCGTGCAACATGGCCGCCATCAGACTCTGGTGGTCCATGTGCATGCCGGCCAGTACATTCGCCACCGCCAGCGGGTGAGTCACATAGGGTTCGCCGCTTTTACGACGCTGACCATCATGGGCCTGTTCGGCATAGAAATAGGCACGACGTACCCGAGCGATCTGATCCTGTGTCAGATACTCTTCGAGGCGATGTGAAAGGGCATCAATGGTCGGCATCTATCACTCCGTCAGGCCAAGGCTGGCACTTGGGCCAGCCATATACCCTGATGATGCCGTATTACGCGTGCGGGGGAAAGATCAGCGCTGTACCTGCTCATCCAGCACGCTGCGATCGACCAGTTTTTCGGCGATTTCACGCAGGGCAACAACAGTGGGCTTGTCGTTTTCCCAATCGACCTTGGGGTCCTTGCCGCCAACTGCAAGCTGGCGCGCACGTTTGGATGCGATCATCACCAGTTCAAAACGGTTTTCGACATTTTCCAGACAATCTTCAACGGTTACTCGTGCCATTGCGGACCTCAGACAGGGTTGGAGCCAGAGAAAAGACAGATAAGTCTACGGGGGTTTCAGCGCTCAGACAAGAGTTCACTCAGCAGTTCTGACTGCAACTGCTGCTGCACCTCCTGCCGCAACCGCCGCGCCTTGAACAGGCTGGCCAGCTGATCCAGTGCCACCTCAAATCGGTCGTTGATCACCAGATAGTCATACTCCGGATAGTGGCTCATTTCACTTACCGCAGCAGACATCCGCCCGGCGATGATGGCATCACTGTCCTGGCCTCGATTGGTCAGGCGCTCACGCAGAGCGGCTCGACTGGGGGGCAGAATGAAAACCGTTACGGCTTCGGGCATCAAACGTCTGACCTGTTCGGCACCCTGCCAGTCAATCTCAAGGATCACATCCTGCCCTGCAGCCAGCTGCTCACGCACCCACTGCTGGGAGGTGCCGTACTTGTTGCCGAACACTTCGGCATATTCAAGAAACTGGCCCTGCTCGATCAGCTCATTGAATGCATCCATGCTGACAAAATTGTAGTCCTGACCGCCCACTTCACCAGGGCGCCTTGCCCGAGTGGTATGGGATACCGATACCACCAGTTGAGGGTCCTGCTCCAGCAGAGCCTTGACCAGACTGGTCTTGCCAGCGCCAGAGGGGGCCGAAAGAATGTACAGTGTGCCTGCGAGCTGAGTCATTGCCTGTTGTCCCGATGTCATCCTGATTGCAAACCGAAACTATAGCATGCAGCTCCAGACTGACCCAGCACCCTGCTTCGCAATACCCTCAGCCAAACGCCAGGTCACGCAGGAACAGAGCGATCTGCGGGAAGATGATCAGCAAGGCCGCTGCCAGTATCAGCATGAAGACAAAAGGTGGAGTCCCTTTGATCACCTCAATATAGGGGCGCCGGAATATGGCGATCGCGGTGAAGATATCGCAGCCAAACGGCGGGGTGGCCGAACCAATGGCCACCTGTAGCGTGATCAGCACCCCAACCAACACGGGATCAAGCCCTGCAGAAGCAACCAGCGGGGCAAAGATCGGCACCAATACCAGAATCACCACGATCGGATCAACAAACATGCAGCCGATAAAGAACGCGATACAGATCGCGATCAGCACCCCTGTAGGGCTGGCATCGGCCAGCCCCAGTGAGGCGATAATGGTTTGGGGTATCTGCGCGAATGAGATGATCCAGGAAAAGGCCGCTCCGGCCGCTACCAGAATGAACACAACCGCCGTGATCAGACCGGTCGATTTGGCAATCTTGTAAAGTTCGGCGGGTTTCAGAGCCCTGAACACGATGAACTCGAGAATGACGGCGTAGAGTACACACACCGCTGCCGCTTCGGTCGGGCTGAATATACCGCCATAGATACCACCCACAATGATAACCGGAAAGCCCAGCGGCCAAATCGCCTTGCGCACGGCCTGCCAGCGCTCGGGCCAGCTGGCTTTTTCCTCTGTGGGCACTCGGTTAATACAGGCATAGATATAACTGTAGAGTGCAAACATGCCAAGAATCAGCAAACCCGGCCCGACACCTGCGATAAACAGTTCAGAAATTGAGGTATTGGATACCACACCATAGATGATCATGCCGATGCTGGGGGGGATAAGGAAAGCGATATCGCTGGCGTTGATGATCAGCGCCAGCACGAAGCTGTCCTTGTAGCCTGCCTTGAGCATTTTAGGGCGCAGGGGGGAGCCGACGGCGACTACGGTTGCCTGTGTTGAGCCGGAAACAGCTCCGAACAGGGTGCAGGCGGTCGCTGTACTGATCGCCAGCCCGCCCCGTACGTGGCCAATGAACTTCATCACCATATCGATCAAACGATCAGCCGAGTGCCCTCGGGTCATGATGTCCGCAGCCAGAATAAACATGGGAACTGCGATCAGGGAGGTAGGACGAATGCCGGCCATAAACTGCTGGATCATGAAATCCATCTGATCAAAGCCGCCAAACATGCTGTAAAAACCGATGAAAGCCGCAACAATCAGCGGAATCATCATCGGAAATCCAAGCAGCAGCAGCACGATCATGGTGCTGACCATAATGGCGGTCATCTATCGACTCCCTTCCGTGATGGAACCATATACAGCATCAGTTGCGGTCATATCCATCTCTCACTTCTGTCGATAGATACACCGCGTCAGAAGAAACCAAATTTTTAAGTGCCGTCAGCAGATACTGAACCCCGGTCACGCTCAGTCCGACTGGCACCCACAGAAAAATCCACCATACCGGTACCTGCAAAGATGAAAGCACCCGTCCGGAACTGGCTACCGAACCGATGTAACGAATGGAAAAGAAAGCCAGTGCGAACATTACAAGCGACGTCACCAGCGCAATCAGCATCATCAGCCAACGTCTGCCGCCCGCCGGCAGCACATCAAACAGGGCCGACATGCGAATGTGGCGCCCATGGCGTGCGGCATAGCCAATCCCCGCAAAGGTGATCATGACGATCAGAATGCGGTTCACTTCTTCGGTAAAGAAGAAGCTGTGCTGAAATACAAACCGTCCAACCACATTCGCGACGGTATTCAGTGCCATCAGCAACACTCCGGCACCCAGGATCAATGCCTCGGCACGCCCAAGCCAGCGATCTAAATACCCGAGAGGTCCGGGCAGAGCTGAAACAGGCTTACTCGATATATCAGTGTCAGCGGACATCCAGCCCTCCACTCAGCGATCAGCCAAGGGAGAGCCAAGGCCCTCCCTTGTTCATCACGGTTATTCAGCGGTTGCCGCTTCCAGATCCTGCTTGAACTGCTCCAGCAAGGCCTTGCCGCTGTCGCCTGTCATTTCGATGTATTTGGCTTCAACCTCTTTGGCTGCGGCACGGAAAGGCGCGCGCTGCTCCTCTGTCAGGCGCACGACCTCAATCTCGGGCTTCTGCTCAAGAATTTTCTCCAGTGACCGCTCACTGAGCCCCTTCTGGTACTCCATGATATGGTCGAACGCCACGTCCATCGCTTCATGTATCAGGGCTTGATCAGCCTCTGGCAGTCCATCAAAGAAGCGCTTGTTGGCCATCACGGCAGTGGTGAAGTTGTTATGGCCTGTAAAGGTAATCACGTCACTGACTTCATACATCTTGGCTGACTCAACCCAGAACAAGGGGTTTTCCTGTCCCTGGATGATGTTGGTCTGCAATCCGCCATACACCTCACCCCAGGCCAGCGGGGTCGGCGTTGCACCGAATGCCTTGTAGGACTCCACCAACAGCGGGTTGGTCATGACACGGATTTTGACACCGCTAAGGTCGGCCGGTTTTTCAAACGGCTCCTGAGTGGTAATGACCACTTCACCTTCGGGAAACATTTTCAGCAGTTCAAGGCCATGCTGTGCGTAGATCTCCTTGAAGTCTTCATTGATCGCCTTGCTGTTGCGGAAAAAACTGTCCAGTGCCTCATGAGTTTCCGGCAACAGATAGGGAATGAAGAACACTTGAGCTTCGGGAATCAGGGAGCCGGTAAAACCCGGAGACTGATCAACAAACTGCAGCAGTCCCGCTTGGGCTTGCTCCATGGTATCGGCAGACTCCCCCAACGTACCGTAGGGAAACAGCTGGATATTGTGGTCGGAGTTGGCTTCGATATGCTCCTTGAACTTGGTGGCATAGACACCCTGTACATCGGTAATGGCCTCCTCGAAAGCGTATCGCCAAGTTGCCGCCTGAGCTGTAGCGGCCGTTCCGAGTGTTGCCAGAGCCACCGTACAGGCGCCTACCAGTGTCTTGAGCTTGTGCATGATTTTGGTCTCCAATCCAGGGTTGGCGAAACGAGCGCTCGGCCAGATTATGGGTTCGAGGCACCGCGGCTCCCGTTACAGAATAGTTCCTTTTTAAATACTTAGCACATCTATGCATCTTAACGCAAAAACAGGCCCCCTCCGTTGACAGCTCCACAGACCCACCCAAAAAGCCGCGTAAAATCGGCAAAAAATAACGAAAAAACAAAAAAAAGCCTCATCACGTTATTTTTTATGGCAAAAAATTCCATCGAATAATGGCGTAATTTTCACAACTTTCGTTTCGTTCTTCACTATGTCGGATCTGACCTGAGAGCCATTTCGTACAGGGCAGGACTTTGGATGGAGAACATGCGGTGAGCCTTACTCTTTACTGGATGACCCAGGATCTGCGACTGGACGATAACCCGGCGCTGCTCAAGGCGACTGAGGGCAGTACGGAGCTTGTATGTGTGTACTGTCTGGACAGCCAATGGCAGCAGCCTGATCGCTATCAGAGCCTGCCCATGGGCAGGCATCGCCGAGCGTTTCTGCAACAAAGTCTGCTGCAGCTGGATCATGCATTGGCACTCAAGGGTCAGCGCCTGCTGTTGCTGGAAGGTGATCCGGTTGAAAGATTGTTGTGGCTGGTGCGCGAACTGAAACCCAAACGAATACTGGTGAGCGAACAGTTCGGCCTGTACGAGCAGCGGCAGATCAACCGCGTAAAGGCCGCCATACCCGAGATTAAGTTTCAGTCCGTTTGGAGCCACACCCTGCTCAACCCTGAGCAGCTGCCCTTTACACTGACGCAGCTGCCAAACCAGTTCACACCCTTCCGTCATCAGCTGGAAGCCAATGCTGATCCCGCCAGAGCGGTTTCCGCTCCTGCAGTCTTGCCACCCCCTCCGGATGGATTGCCCAAGGGTGTGATCCTGATGCCATGCCCCGAGCCGGATTCACCTTTTCGTGGCGGGTGTTCGGAAGCACTGGCACACCTGGAGCACTATTTCAGTCAGTCTCATGCCTCGAATTACAAACACACCCGTAATGCACTTCAGGGCTGGAGCAACAGCACCCGTTTCAGTCCCTGGGTGGCCAACGGCTGCCTGTCGCCACGTCGCATCCTGAGTCGACTGAAAACCTACGAGCAGGCACAAGGCAGCAACGATTCCACCTACTGGATCGGCTTCGAACTGCTTTGGCGCGAGTATTTCCAGTGGTATGCACTCAAGCACCGGGCGCGTCTGTTCGCACGCAGTGGCATAGCCACACGGACACCCCTGACCAGCTTTTATCCCGAACGTTTCAGGCGGTGGTGTCAGGGCACGACCCCCTGGCCACTGGTTAATGCCTGTATGCGTGAACTCAACGCCACCGGCTTTATTTCCAACCGTGCGCGTCAGATTGCCGCCAGTTGTCTGATAAACGAGCTCAACATCGACTGGCGCTACGGTGCGGCCTGGTTCCAGCAGCAACTGATTGACCACGATGTGGCCAGCAACTGGGGCAACTGGCAGTACATTGCCGGTGTTGGCGCCGATCCCCGCGGCGGACGCCACTTCAATCTGGCGCGTCAGGCTGAACAGTTCGACCCCGATGGTGAGTATGTCAGCCGCTGGGCGCCGGATACCGCCAGCTGCGCTCTCGACAGCCGCGATGCTGCCGATTGGCCTGTTTGGGTTCGTCATGACTGAGCGCAAGGCCATCAATATAGTGTGGTTCAAGCGCGATCTGCGCCTGCAGGACCACGCTCCGCTGCTCAGTGCCATTGAAACCGGTCTGCCAACGCTGCTGCTGTTTATGGTTGAGCCATCTCAACTGCAGAACCCCCATCTGAGCCTGCGTCACTGGCGCTTCATACATGAGTCAATTCGTAACATGAATCGACAGCTGGCAACCGTCCGCGGAAAAGCCGAAGTCGCGCTGTTGCATGGTGAGTGCATTGAGGTGATGGCGCGTCTGCAGCAGCGGTATGCCATCCAAAACCTGTTCAGTCACGAGGAAAGCGGGGATGCCAGTACTTTTTCCCGCGATCGGGCCCTTAAATACTGGTGCACGGAGCAGGGCGTTCGCTGGCGGGAGTTTCCCAGCAACGCGGTCGTGCGCGGCTGCTTCAATCGCGACAGCTGGGATGCACACTGGAAAACGGTGATGCGTATTCCTTTGCAGCACCCAGAATTATGTCACTTGCAGCCACTCTCTCTGCCTCAATCCTGGCATTGGCAGCCACCCGACGGTTGGTTGCGGCCTGACCCCGCCTTTCAATCCGGCGGTGAGTCCGCAGCACAGACTTGGCTGAATGATTTCTTCGAGTTTCGTGGCAAGGAGTATGTCAGTGCCATTTCAAGTCCCTCACTCAGCCGCACTGGTTGCTCGCGCCTTTCACCCTACCTTGCCTTCGGCAACCTGAGTCTGCGTCAGGTCTATCAGACACTGTTGGCCCACTGGCACACGCCCGGGTGGCGTCGTAGCCTGAGCGCACTGGCTTCCCGCCTGCACTGGCATTGCCATTTTATTCAGAAATTCGAAACCGAGTGCGCCATGGAGTTCCGCCCGGTCAACAGGGCCTATCTGGATTTTCCCTATCGACGAAATGAGCAGGTCGAGGCTGATCTCAACGCCTGGTTCAATGGGCAGACAGGCTATCCCCTGATCGATGCGTGCATGCGCTGTCTGCATGCAACCGGCTACATCAACTTCCGAATGCGTGCCATGCTGGTGAGCTTTCTCTGCCATCTTCTCAACATCGACTGGAAACGGGGCGTAAAGCCATTGGCCAAGCTGTTTCTCGATTACGAACCCGGCATTCATTACCCACAATTCCAGATGCAGGCAGGCGTTACCGGGATCAATACCATTCGCATCTATAACCCAGTCCTGCAGTCACGGGAGCAGGACGCGAATGGCGTTTTCATCCGCCAGTGGGTTCCCGAATTGAAGGGGCTGCCTGACGATCTGGTTCACACCCCTTGGGAGATGACACCGATGGAGGAGCAGATGTTTCAGCTGCACATCGGCACCGACTATCCTGCCCCGCTGGTTGAATTGAAGACTTCAGCTGCCGCGGCCCGGGAACGCTTGTGGCACTGGCGTAATCGACCCGAAGTACAGACCGAAGCCCGCCGCCTGCTGCGTCGGCATGTTCGTAACCCCGGCAAACCGACAGGACACAAACATGGACAAAAGGCATCTGCCTGAGAAGCTCTGCCGTGGCTGCAACCGCCCTTTCAGCTGGAGACGCAAGTGGGCACGCTGCTGGGATGACGTGATCTACTGCTCCGAACGCTGCAGACGCAACCGCAGGTACCCCGTCGACAAAAGCAGCTGAGGTTTATTCGATATTCTGGATCTGTTCTCGCATCTGCTCGATCAGAACCTTCAGCTCTACCGCACTGCGCGTAGTGGCCGCGACTATCGACTTGGAAGACAGTGTATTTGCCTCCCGATTCAGCTCCTGCATCAGGAAATCCAGCCGCCGTCCAACTGGACCTTTTTGTTTCAGCACACGGCGGACCTCCTGCACATGTGTCTGTAAGCGGTCAGTCTCTTCATCCACGTCTGCTTTCTGTGCAATCAGTACAATTTCCTGTTCAAGACGCGCTGTATCCAGTTCCGCACTCAGCTCCGTCAGCCGGGAGCGCAAGTTATCACGCTGCCCCTGCAGGATTTTCGGCATCAGTGTGCGGACATCCGCCGTGATCTGCTCAATGGCAGCCAGCCTCTGCTGAATCAGCTCTGCCAGTTCAGTCCCTTCACGCTCACGTCCGGCAAGCAGATCCTTCAAGGCCTGTGTAAACAAGCACAATGCCTGAGCCTTGACCTCTGCCATATCCAACGTTGACTCCTGCAACACGCCTGGCCAGGCCATCACCTCCATCGGGTTGATTGGCTGCGGCTTGGACAGCAGCTCGCTGACCTGAGTCAGCGCAGCAATGACCTCTTGTGCGCGTGCCTGATCAACATGCATCGACTCAGTGCCGCGTTCCGGGATAAAGCGCAGCGTACACTCAACCTTGCCGCGACTCAGAAGCTGACGCAGCTGTTCACGCAGCTTGCCTTCGATATCACGCAAGGATTCGGGCAAACGGAAATGCGGTTCAAGATAGCGGTGATTCACTGAACGCAGCTCCCAAATGAGAGTCCCCCAGGGTTGTTGCTGCTCCTGGCGAGTAAAGGCGGTCATGCTTCGTGTCATAATCAGGCGATCTCTATTAGAATTGCTACCTGATCCATTTTAACAGTCATCGGCCAGTCCTGCGCGGGCCATGAAAGCGACCAAGGGTAGGTAACATGAGTTCCAGCTTCTCCGAACAGATACAGAACCTCGGGCTGAACAAAATGCGTCCAAGCGGCCGACAGGCGGACCAGATGCGTGACATTCGCATCACCCGCAACTTCACTCGCCACGCAGAAGGTTCTGTTCTGGTGGAGTTTGGTGATACCAAGGTGATCTGTACCGCCACAGTTGATCGCGGCGTTCCACGTTTCCTGCGCGGCAGCGGTTCCGGATGGGTTACCGCTGAATATGGCATGCTGCCACGCTCAACCAATACCCGATCTGATCGCGAAGCCGCACGCGGCAAGCAGACAGGCCGTACCATCGAAATTCAGCGCTTGATCGGACGCTCCCTCAGGGCAGCGCTCGATCTGAAAAAGCTCGGCGAAAATACGATCACCATCGATTGTGATGTCATTCAGGCCGATGGCGGCACGCGCACGGCTTCAATTACCC
>Ga0209345_10002688_pt1 | contig 19237 bp, 15 predicted proteins | sample Cruoilmetagenom7_FD_187294 | JGI IMG/M metagenome (GOLD analysis project Ga0209345, IMG submission 187294) | Oil polluted marine microbial communities from Coal Oil Point, Santa Barbara, California, USA - Sample 7 (SPAdes) (version 2) | ecosystem: Environmental > Aquatic > Marine > Oil seeps ... | reverse complement strand
CGGATTCGAGGTTGGCGACTCGACCGACCGCTTTGGCGATCTGGAGGTTCCCATCAAGGTTGATGGTCGCGATGCCTGCGGAGTCGTAGCCGCGGTATTCGAGTCGCTTGAGCCCTTCGAGGAGGAGGGGCTGGGCGGGTTTGTTTCCGATGTAGGCGACGATGCCGCACATAGGCGTTTCTCCTGTGAAGGCCTCGATGGATGCTGGTGGATACGCGAGCATCGTCCAAAGCAGAGGCGGTGCTGTATGGTACGAGCGAAGAGGGGCTGAGTTCTGAGAATCGGACGCGGATGATCGTTATGACCGATCCCAATCTGGACTCGATGGGAGGGCTAGACTTGTCCAGTTTGCGCCGCTCGAACGATATTTCCGGACCTTGCCCCCACCATCTCAACCCCTGGAAACCACTGAATGCCCAGACGCGATGATCTTCACACGATTCTGTTGATTGGATCTGGACCCATTGTCATCGGACAAGGGTGCGAGTTTGACTATTCGGGAACCCAAGCGTGTAAATCGCTCAAGGACGAGGGGTATCGGGTGGTGCTCGTCAACTCGAATCCCGCGACGATCATGACGGACCCCGCGTTCGCGGATCGGACCTATATCGAGCCGATCACTCCGGAATCGGTCCGGAAGATCATCGAGAAAGAGATCGAGCTGGGAACCCCGATCGACGCCGTCCTTCCGACGCTTGGCGGACAGACCGCGCTCAACTGCGCGTGCGAGATGTCGGACCAGGGCGTGTTTGAAGAGTTCGGGATCGAGATGATCGGCGCGGATCGGAAGATCATCCATCGCGCAGAGGATCGGCAGGTCTTCAACGACATCTGCGACGAGATCGGTCTTGCGACTCCGGAATCCAAGACCGTCGAGACGCTGCAGCAAGCTCTGGGGTTCGCTGAAGAAATCGGTCTCCCTGCGATTGTCCGGCCTGCATTCACTTTGGGCGGATGGGGCGGCGGGATCGCGTACAACCGAGCGGAGTTTGAAGAACTGGTCACGCGCGGACTCAACGCGTCGATGATCGGGCAGATCCAGATCGACAAGTCGCTGATCGGATGGAAGGAATATGAACTCGAAGTCGTCCGCGACAAGAAGGACAACTGCGTCGTTGTGTGCTCGATCGAGAACATCGACGCGATGGGCGTGCATACCGGGGACTCGGTCACGGTTGCACCGTCGCTGACGCTGACGGACAAGGAATACCAGTTCCTCCGTGATGCGTCGCTCAAGGTGATGCGTGCGGTTGGGGTGGAGACCGGTGGATCGAATGTGCAGTTTGCGATCAATCCGAATCCAGCGCCGACTGCGGATGGGAGCGAGCCGGCGTTTGAGTTCGTGGTGATCGAGATGAACCCGCGCGTGTCGCGGTCCTCGGCGCTTGCTTCTAAAGCAACCGGATTCCCGATCGCGAAGATCGCGGCGAAGCTCGCGGTTGGGTACACGCTCGACGAGCTCCGCAACGATATCACGGGGACGACGAGCGCGTGCTTTGAGCCGACGATTGATTATGTCGTGACGAAGATGCCACGCTGGACCTTTGAAAAATTCCCGGAAGCGGACGAAACGCTGACAACACAGATGAAATCGGTTGGCGAAGCGATGGCGATCGGACGGACTTTCAAAGAATCGCTGCAGAAAGTCATCCGCTCGATGGAACTCAAGCGGTTCGGGCTGGGGCTCGACAAGAACGACAACTGGCTCGCGGCTCAGCGTGCCGTGGACGGCAAGAAACCTGATGGGAGCGTGGTCGAGTGGCCCATCAACGAGGACCGGTTGACGCGGAAGCTCTCGGTCCCATCGCAGGGGCGGTTCTACTTCATCCGCTACGCGATGAAGATGGGGTGGAGTGTTGATCGCATTAATGGGTTGACCAACATTGACCCGTTCTTCCTCAACCAGTTCAAGGAGTTGGTGGATTTTGAAGATGAACTGACCGCTGTGGATTCGCTCGAAGCCGTGGATCGCTCGCTCATGCAACGCGCCAAGGAACTCGGGTACTCCGATGCGCAGCTTTCGTATCTGTATCTCAAGAGCATCAGTTCCGAATCGATCTTGCAGGTACGGGCGCATCGCAAGTCGCTCGGTGTCGAAGCGGTGTTCAAATGCGTGGATACCTGCGCGGCGGAGTTCGAAGCGGTCACCCCCTACTACTACTCGACCTACCAAGCTGGATCTCGGAAGGTGCTTGAAGACGGGAGCGTGCAAGAAGTCCCGGCTCAGTGTGAACTGCGGGATCGTTTACACGCAGACACTGACCCGAAGCAGAAGGTGATTATCCTCGGCGGCGGTCCAAACAGGATCGGGCAGGGGATCGAGTTTGATTACTGCTGTGTCCACGCGGCGTACGCAGCGCAGGAACTCGGGTACGACGCGGTGATGATCAACTCGAATCCGGAAACGGTCTCGACGGATTACGACACGAGTGATTTGTTGTTCTTTGAGCCATTGACGCTTGAGGATGTGCTTAATGTGACGGAGAAGCTTTCGTCGTCCACGCTTGGAGCGATTGTGCAGTACGGCGGGCAAACGCCGTTGAACTTAGCGCACGGACTGAATCAAGCGGCTGTACCAATGCTGGGGACGGCTGTGGAAGCGATTGATCGCGCGGAGGATCGTGATCAGTTTGACCAACTGTTGACCAAGCTTGACCTCAAACGCCCTGCATCGGGGATTGCTCGCTCGATCAACGAATCCATCGAGATCGCGGGACGGATCGGGTATCCGGTGTTGGTGCGTCCGAGTTATGTGCTGGGTGGGCGCGGGATGGAGATTTGCTCTGACGAGAAATCGCTTCGGCACTATATGACGACGGCGGTGGATGTATCGGGTTTGGACGATGCGCCGATCCTCATTGACCAGTTCCTCGACAGCGCGACGGAGCTTGATGTTGATGTCGTTGCGGACTTTGATCAGGGCGGCAACGGGAACGCATTCGTCGCGGCGGTCATGGAGCATATCGAGCAAGCTGGGGTGCACTCGGGCGATTCGACCTGTATGATCCCGACGACGACGATCCGACCAGCGGTGCTTGAGCAGGTGAAGGACACCGCTCGCAAGCTCGCGGAGGAACTCAAGGTCTGCGGCTTGATGAATGTGCAGATGGCGATCAAGGACGACATTGTGTACATCATCGAAGTGAACCCTCGTGCATCGCGGACTGTGCCGTATGCTGGAAAGTCCAAGGGGGTCGCGTGGGCGTCAGTCGCGGCGAAGGCGATGATGGGTGTTTCGCTGAGCGAGCAAGGAACCAAGGAAATCCCGGATGCGGGATACTTCACGGTCAAAGCGCCGGTCTTCCCGTTCCGCAAGTTCCCTGGTGTGGACTTTGTGCTTGGACCAGAGATGCGATCAACCGGCGAAGTGATGGGTGTCGATGTCTCGCTCCCGACGGCGTACCTCAAAGCGATGGAATCGGCGGGGGTTTCACTGCCCAAAGAAGGCGGCGTGTTTGTTTCGGTTCGTCAGGAAGACAAACCCGAGATGATTCCGGTTGTCCGTTCACTCATGGCGATGGGATTCACCGTCTTTACAACACAAGGCACGGCGGACGAACTCGCTCGTCACGGGCTGCGTCCCAAGGTCTTGCAGAAGATCCAAGCGGGCGCGCGTCCCAATGTCATCGACCTCATGCAGAACGGCGAGATCCAACTCGTCATCAACACCCCCACTCGCACAGGTTGGCAGACCGACGAGGGGCGCATCCGCGCGACGGCGGTCCGTTTGGGGATTCCGATGATCACCACCGCGACCGCAGCGGGACAAGCGGTGCACGCAATCGAAGCTCTGCGGGCCGGATTCTGGGGCGTGCACGCGCTCCAAGACCTCGGCGGATTGAGCGTGGAACTGAATTCCCATTAGATCGTCCATTTTCTGATTGATTTTGATGCTGGACTCTGTAGTCTATAGCTTGACCCTGCTCGCTTGGCTCGGTCAGCTTGTTGGACTTTGGGGCATCTGCTCTGCGCCATCTCTGGAGACGGCGCAGTTCACATATGCACCGGCGGCCCTCGTGGGTTGCCGGTGTTTTTTTGCATAGCATCAAACTTTCTCGAATATCCTTTATACTAAATATTACATATGAACCCAAACCAGTTCCAACATCTCGGCTTTCGCATTCAGTCACCGCATGACCTCGATTCATTTCTAAAGAAAGTCCGAGGGACAATGGTGGAGCAGGGCACGCATCATGGTGGTGTGTACCGTGTATATACCAATAAGCACGGTGGTCAGCTCTATGCACAATACGACCCTCAAGACAATCTGATCGGATGCTTGGCCCATCTCATTGCAGACTGCAGTTATCGCGTGAAGTTCAACAAAGCGGTTACAGATGAACGCTTTCCAATGGATGGGCTGATACTCTCAGAATTGGTGGATGATCAGCCTGGCGTGCCGCTAGCAATCGATTCGCCTAATTTTTGGGTTGACGCATATCAGCTTGAGCCCGATACTGAAGTCGGTCTTCAAGTTGCTTGCTTCCCGCTTCAAGCCGCCTTCTATAAGTCAGCAAAGGATTTCAGCAAATCACCACTTGGGCGGCTGGATCACTCGGGAGCATTGATTCCCAGCGGTCTCTTTCGACCTGACGGTGAAACGGTTGAGAAGCCAAAAGGGCAGGCAATTATCTGCGGCACAATCGAACGGGCAGAACTCTGTAAATCTGGTTTCATGGAACCAGGGTTCTGGAAGTGCTTTGTGAACATTCTTGGAGGGCAGGTTGTTGTGCCGTTTTCGACATCTGGACTCAAGTCCAAACCCAAACCCGGTGGCATTGTTGCAGGGAGTGTCACTGTTTCAGGATTGATTCAAAAAGTCTAATAAATACGGCCCGTTACTTGTTGAGATTCGCGGCGGTGAACATCGTCGAGGTTGCTTCGCGGCGCCAGGTGGTTGCGGGTCCCGCTTTGGATTCGTAGAAGCGCCATATCTCGAACCAGTAGGAGCGGAACTTGTGGTCTCCGAATGGTTCGTAGTGGTCTTTGAGTTGTTTCATCATCTGGTGATCGTTGCCGGTCATACCGAGGACGGCTTTGCCGTGACGAATGGATTCGGTGTCGAGCGCGAGTCTTGAGTATCGCCCCATGAGTTGCATGATGTTTCCGGCTGCATACGGACCGATGCCTGGAAGCGTGATGAGGAACTTGAAAACCTCATCGTCGCTGCCCTCTTTCTCCACCCAGTCGTGGTCGATGTGGCCTTTGGTGAAGAGCTTTGCGAGATCGATGATTCGTTGGTCGCGGTATCCGACTCGGCATCGGCCTCGGAGTGTTCCGATGCGGGTTCGTGCGAGTTTCTTTGCGGAGGGGAATGAGGGGACGCCGCTGGGGGATTTGGTGCCGCAAACTTCGCAGAGTCTGCGGTTCATGTTGACAGTGCTTGGCCAGGTGACATTGCAGCTGGTGACGGTTTTGATGACATCCTCGAACAGGGTTGGCGAGCGGAACAATCGGCCGACCCCTGATTTTTTCCAACGCGGATCGGCTTTGTGGAACGATTTGATCTCGTCGTGGGTGGTGTCCAGACAGAGCATCCGTGTGATCTGCTCGCGTGCTTGGGATTGGTCCGCTTTGTCGAGCGTGCGATCGAAGCGGGCGCGGACGCGGTCTTTGGGTTGGTCGATGGTGCAGAGCGTTGGTCCTCCATCGAAATCCAGCACGCGGAGCATGTGTTGTTTGTCAACATCCCAGTGGTTGGGTGCGAGGAGGAAATAGCCGTAGGAGCAGACATCGCGGGCAAGGCGAAAGTCTGGTGGGGCTTGGATGTTGAGTGTGGTGCCCATGTGCTTGATTCTAGCGGCGTTCGTTTGGTGACGGTTTGGGCACTATGATGGGATCGGCCTCAAAACTATGTATGCTCCGGACGATCCGGGCACATCCCGAGTCGATCAGGAGAAGATGATGCGTGTATTGATGATGATTGGATTGATCTGTTTGACGAGTTTCGCTGTGCGTGCTGAGTCAGCAACGACCACGAACACAACGAGCAATGAAGTCCGCGAATCGGTGGTCAAGATCTTTGCGACTTATCGAGGACCAGACTTTGCTCGTCCGTGGACCAAGCAAGCTCCGCAGGAACTCTCTGGGACCGGCTTTGTCATTGATGGCAATCGCATCCTGACCAACGCGCATGTTGTCGAGCAAGCGACTCGGATTTATGTGCAGCCACCAAACAGCGCGGACAAGCTTCGTGCGGAGGTCGTTGGGATCTCGCTGGAGATGGACCTCGCGGTGATCGAGATCAAGAAAGACGACGAACGCGAAGACTTTCATTCGAACCATCCCGTTCTTGAACTCAGCGACGCGCTCCCAACAATCGGATCAACCGTCCAAGCGATCGGGTATCCGATGGGCGGCGAGCAGGTCTCGATCACCGAAGGCGTCGTCTCTCGGATCGAGTACACCGAATACAACATGGAAGCGCAGGGACTGAGAATTCAGGTCGATGCAGCACTCAATCACGGGAACTCGGGTGGACCTGTGGTGCTCGATGGCAAAGTCTGCGGCGTCGTCTTCTCCGGCGTCGAATACGCTGAAAATATTGGGTATGTGATTCCAGCGGAAGAAGTTCATCTGTTCCTTGAGGACATCAGCGACGGGGAATACAACGGTCCCGCACGCTTGTACGACGCACGATTCCAGACCTGCGAGAACGATGCGTTGCGTGACTTCCTCGGACTCAGCAAGGGTCAGACCGGGATTGTGTACTCGCGTCCGATCAAGGAATCGGAACAACCTTTGCAAGAATGGGATGTGCTCGACAAGGTCGGTGAGTACGACATTGATAACGCAGGGATGGTCACTCGCGATGACGACCTTCGTCTGCACTGGCGATACTTCATGCGTGAGCTTGCGAGTGACGGGCTGGTTCCAGTGACGGTGATCCGTGACGGCGAATCGGTGGGGATCGAACTCAAAGTCACCAACGAGCGTGACGAGTTGGTGCCATTCATTGGGAATGACTATCCGGAATACTTCATCTGTGGCCCGATGATTTTCACCCCGGTCCGGCGCGAGCATTTCTTCAACCTCTACCTTGGGTACGGCATTGTCGATGGTTCACCAATCGGACTCCACATCAACGACGAACGCGAAACCCCGGGACAGGAATATGTTGTCCTCGCGGCGACTTTCCTCCCGCACGCGATCACCAAGGGCTACGAAGTCTTCGGGAACCCGACACTCAAGAGCGTCAACGGCATCGAGATCACATCCGTGTCGCACCTCGTCGAGGTGCTGCGTGACAATGAGGAAGAAACGCTGCAGTTCAAGTTCTTTGATCGGAGTCAAGAGTCGTTGATTTTCAACGCGGATGAGCTGATCGAATCTACGGAGGAAGTCCTCGAGGACAACTCGATTCGGCGCCAAGGTTCGGACCGGTTTATGGACATTTGGGAAAACTGAGTCCTCCGAAGATGTACCTCAATATCAAATAAACGCCGTTTCTGGAAGCAGAACGGCGCTTTTTACTTTTACACTTCATTTCACTTGCTTATAGTTCGATGATTGGCTAATTTTCTAACATGAACACGGTTTTCAAAGCTTTGTCTGATCCCACCCGCCGCAGGGTGCTGCAGTTGCTCCGTGAGCGTCCGATGACGGCGGGCGAACTTGCGGAGCATTTCGAGGTATCCAAACCAACGATGTCGGCGCACTTTGCGGTGCTGCGAGAAGCGGGGTTGGTTGAGCCTGTCAAGAAGGGCCGGGTGATCACCTACCACCTGATGATGTCCGTGCTCGAAGAAGCGATGTTTGGATTCGCGCAGGTGTTCGGGCTCGAAATGAAGTCGATGGAAGAAAAAAATACAAAGAATGGTCTCAAGGGGACCAGTCAGAAGGAGAAACTCCAATGATGAAACCAAAGACACAGTCCAATGTTGCGATCACGCTCATGCTGATGATCGTCGTTGCGGCGATGATTGCTTGGCCGTATAAACAGCAGGCTTCGCTGATCGTGCTTGGTGGTGTTGCGGTGTTTTCATCGGTCTGGTTCAGCGTGCGGATGCTTCATCTCCGATGCGGGAAAGACTGGATGAGCAGCACTTCACGCCGCGAGATTCTCTTTGGGATCATTCTCGCGAGCATGCTCTTGCTTGGTTCCATCAGCGCCACGCTTTTAAAGGAACTCGAGTTGATCGATCAGGATATGACCAAACGGATCGCAGGGGTCCTGATCGGCGTGATGCTGGTCTGCATGGGCAACTACATGCCTAAGAAACTGACGCAGCATTCAGGATCGTGCGGATGCGGCACTCGAAAGTCAGCTTCACTTCAACGATTCATGGGATGGATCTTTGTCCTCGCGGGACTGTTGTATGCAGGTGTCTGGATGCTGGTTGATTTGAACATGACCTCGTTTGCGACGATGTTGACCTTCCCTGTAGCAGTTGCGATCATTGTGATCCTGCGGTTGGTGTATCTTCGCATGAATAAACCAACTGACGCGATAGGGAGCGTTCGCCATGACTGAAGTCGTCAATATCCAATCCAAGCTCGCGATGTTCACTGAGACATGGACTCCCAAAATCATCGGCGAACTCAACGGCCAGCAGGTCAAGCTCGCCAAACTCCAAGGCGAACTCATGTGGCACGCGCACGCGGATGAGGACGAACTGTTCCTCGTCCTCGATGGAGAGCTGACCATCCAGATGCGGGATCACGAGGTGTATCTCAAGAAGGGTGAGATGTACATTGTTCCCAAAGGTGTTGAACACAATCCGATCGCGGAGAACGGCGCTTCGGTACTGTTGTTTGAACCAGCGCAGACCAAACACACGGGCGTCCACATCACAGAACGCACGGTCACCGATCAGCAGCGGATCTGATCAGGGAGCGACTTCCATCACGATCGTCGTGTCGTGACCAGCGAGATACTCATGACGGAGCTGCACCAACGGCGTCTGCTCCAATGCCCAATCGAGCATCTCCACAGGATCAAACCGCACCGCGGGGGGTTGGGCCGGGGTGCGTTCTTTGTTATGCCTATTGGACAAGAAGTTAAAGATCAGTTTGCCGCGACCCGCTTTGACCAGTGCATCAAAGAACGAACCGAGCACGGATTGGGCTTGGAGCATCGGGAGGGTGTTGAGCGATCCCGAGAACACGAAGCATTCGACCTTCCCATCCTGCACCAGTTGGGTCGGGAGCCAATCGCTTGAAACGAAATCGTGCGTTTGAAACACGGCGTGCTCAATCCCCGCATCATCCGCGCGCTGCTGTGCGTGGAGGGTCATTTCTTCGACGCCTTCGACGCCGATGAAGTGCTTTGGGAGGTGATTGGTTGCATTGAGGTGCATCAAGAGATCACCTTGACCGCATCCGAGATCCGCGATGATCCCCGGCTCGGGTCCGAGCGCATCGGCGATCACTTCAAAGCGGGTCCGCTGGGCATCCTTTGAAAGCCAGAGCTGTGCTTCGAATCCCGCGCCCATCTCTGCGACGGCTTTGCGGTATGGATCAAGATACGAGCTGTCGGAGGCCATGATTACTCGCCGAATCGCATCATCGATGTGTAGTGATCGAAACGGTTGTTGATGTCCTTGCGGCTGATCGACTGCATGCGCTCGAGCGAGAAGGATTCGACATTGAACGATGCGATGATTGTGCCGTGGGCGAGCGCGTCGCGGATGGATTCGAATGATCCAAGATCATGACTACCTCGAGCGGCGAGGCGTCCCATCAAGCCGCCGGCGAACGAGTCGCCCGCGCCGGTTGGATCGACGACATCTTCGGTTGGGTATGCGGGGAGGGCGCAGATGCCGTCTTTGTGGATGAGGATGCATCCATGCTCGCCTTTCTTGATGACGACGAAGCGTGGTCCGAGTTCGAGGAGGTGTCTCCCAGCGGCGACAGGATTCCGATGACCGGTGTAAAGCTCCGCTTCATCGAAGTTGAGCACCAACCCATCGACTTTGCTCAGCAAGCTGGTGAGCTCGGGCTTGGCGATGTTGATCCACAGGTCCATCGTGTCGACGACTGAGAGTTCGACATCGCTGAGTTGTTCGAGCATCCCGAGCTGGACCATCGGGTGGGAGTTGGCGAGGAAGACGATTTTCGAGTCTTTGAACTCTGCTGGAACAGTTGGTGGGGTTTCTTCGAGCACACCCAATTCGGTGAACAGGGTTTCGCGTTGGTCCATGTCGTCCATGTACTTGCCGCCCCAGCGGAAGGTCTTGGACCCTTTGCGGACTTCGAGACCTCGCAGGTCGACGGACTCAAATGACTTGAGTGTGTCCATGAAGGTCTCGGGGAAGTCGTCGCCGACGACCGCGACCAAGCGGGGTTTGGTGTAGAAAGATGATGCGGCACAGAAGTAGACCGCAGAACCGCCCAAAAGCGATTCATGACGCCCAGCGTCTGGGGTTTCTACCGTGTCGATTCCGATGGTTCCGGTGACGATTAAACTCATGGACAATGGTAGGTCTTTCTCAGCTGTGGTGCTTGGATGCCCACGAATCCTTGAGGGTCGCGGTGCGGTTGAAGATCAGGTTGCCGTCGCTGGATTCGCGGTCGATGCAGAAATACCCGGTGCGCTCGAACTGGACTCGGCGGATGCCATCGCTCCAGGTCGGTTCATCGGGGGTCGCGGCGGCGAGTGATCGCTCGACTTTGCATCCCTTGCGGATCTCGAGCGAGTCCTCGTTGAGGTCATCGAGGTGGTCACCGGTCGCTTTGCCGGGTCGTTCGGTCTTGTACAAGCGATCGAACAAGCGGACTTCCGCATCAAGGCAATCGTTTGCATAGACCCAGTGGAGTGTGCCCTTGACCTTGCGGACTTTGCCTTCGGAATCCGCAGGTGGGTTATTCCCGCCTCTGGTGTCTGGGTCGTAGGTGCAGTGGACCTCGGTGATGTTGCCGTCGGCGTCTTGCTTGAAGTCGTGGCACTTGACCCAGTATCCGCAGCGGAGACGGACCTCGCGGTCTGGTCCCAAGCGGAAGAACTTCTTGGGCGGATCGATCATGAAGTCTTCGCGCTCGATCCAGAGTTCTTTCCCGAACGGGACCTGGCGGTGTCCGGCTGAATCGTCTTCTGGGTTGTTGATGACATCCATCATCTCGACGCGCGAGTCGTCTCCGCCGTCGGCCCAGTTGGTGATGACGAGTTTGATCGGATCAAGGACCGCCATGCGGCGCGGGGCGCGTTTGTTGAGATCGTCGCGGAGCGCACCTTCGAGCCGACCCATGTCCATCATCGCGTTGAACTTGGTGACCCCGACGCCGGTGACGAAATCGTGGATGGATTCTGGGGTGAACCCGCGCCGTCGGAATCCCGCGAGGGTGATCATGCGAGGGTCGTCCCATCCCATGACATGGTTCTCTTCGACGAGCTGACGCATGTACCGCTTGGACATGTTGGTGTAGCTGATCGCGAGGCGCGAGAACTCGATCTGTTGTGGGTGGTGGATCTTCTCAGCATCGGCGCGTCCCGAGTTGATCGCGCTGATGAACCAGTCGTAGAGCGGGCGGTGGTCCTCGAACTCCAGCGAGCACAGCGAATGCGTCACGCCTTCGATGGAATCTTCGAGCCCGTGCGCCCAGTCGTACATCGGGTAGATGTGCCACTCGCTGCCGGTGCGATGGTGCGGCGCGTTCACGACGCGGTACATGACCGGATCGCGGAGGTTCAGGTTCGCGCTGGCCATATCGATTTTGGCTCGCAGGACCATCTTCCCGTTCTCGATCTTGCCGTCTTTCATCTGTGCAAACAGGTCGAGCGATTCGCTGGTGGGTCGGTTGCGGAACGGGGAGTCTGTGCCGGGGACTTCGATCTTGCCACGCATTTCGCGGATTTGTTCTGGGGTGGACTCATCGACATACGCGAGGTCTTTGTTGATCAGCTCGACCGCCCAGTCGTATAGCTGTCCGAAGTAATCGGACGCGAAGCAGACTTCGCCGTCCCACTTGGCGCCGAGCCATTCGAGGTCGTACTTGATCGAATCGACGAACTCGACTTCTTCCTTTGCGGGATTGGTGTCGTCGAAACGAAGGTTGAACTTCCCACCAAACTCTCGCGCCAGACCATGCGAAATATGGACCGCCTTTGCGTGTCCGATGTGCAGGTACCCATTGGGTTCGGGTGGGAATCGTGTGGTGACGATGGTTCGATCGCCTGGCGTCCCCCACTTTCCCGACTCGATGTCGGCGTCGATGATCTGCTGGATAAAGTGTCGTTGTTCGACGGCTTCGGTCATGGCTTGGCTCCGGTGCTGCGATCGCTTCTCACGAGGCGCAGGTCCAGAGAGTGTAAGCCCGGATAGGGTCGAAATGCTCAGGAATGGGCGGCTTCTTGTTCTTGTTTGAGCGTTTGGAACTCGGTGTATCCCTTGGGACCTCCGCCATAGAAGGTTTCGGGGACCGGCTCACGGAATGGTCCCCCCAGCGCGATCCGTGCTGGGAAGTCCGGATTGGGAATCCAGGGACGACCGAACGCGACGGCGTCCGCCCAACCGGAATCCACCGCGTCCTCGGCTTGTTGTGGGGAGTAGTCGCCGTTGGCGATGTAGAGCTTCCCTCCAGCGTCCTTAAACGCTTTGACGATCGCGGGGATGACCGTCTCGACGCGTGGGTCCAGCGATGTGCGGTCCCAGGTTTCCACGGCGTGGAGGTATTCAAGATTCAACGCGCCCAATCCTGCAGCGAGCGCGGAGAAGGTCGCTTGCGGATCCGAATCCCGGACATCCTTGTGCTCGCTGAGTGGGGAGATTCGGTATCCGACTCCTGATGGGTCGCCCCATGCTTCGGTGACCGCTCGCGCGACCATCAGCGGGAAGCGGAGTCGGTTTTCGAGCGATCCGCCGTATTGATCGGTGCGGGTGTTGACCCCGTCACGCGTGAACTGATCGAGGAGGTAGGAGTTGGCACCGTGGATCTCCACCCCATCAAACCCCGCGGCTTTGGCACGCTTGGTCGCTGCTGCGAAGTCTTCGACAATGCCTGGGATTTCTTCCGTTCGCAATGCTCGCGGTTTGGTATTTGGATGACGCTCCATCGAGTCGTCGATGTATGTTTTGGATTCAGAGATCACATCGGTGGGTCCAACCGGCGCTTGGTTGTCCGGCTGCAGTGCGCTGCTGGAGACTCGACCGACATGCCAGAGCTGCAAGAAAATCTTGCCACCCTTCGCATGAACGCGATCGGCGACTTCTTTCCATGCTTCTTGCTGTGCATCGGTGTGGATGCCGGGGGTTGCGTAATAGCCGTGCGCGGTTGGGGAGATCGGGGTAGCTTCTGCGATGATGAGCCCCGCGCTGGCGCGCTGCTCGTAGTAGGTTGCCATGAGATCGTTGGGAACATTGCCGGGCATGGTCGCACGCGAACGCGTGAGCGGCGCCATCCAGACTCGGTTGGCGAAAGATTCGATTGGAGAGAGCAATACTGAATCAGCGTGAGTCATACTTCATTCCTTACTTGCACAGGTCAGCGAGTGCGTCTTCGAGGGTCGGGAATGTGAACTCGTGGTGTTGATCCATTATTCGTTGTGGAACAGCGAACTGTCCTTCGAGCGCAAGATCTGGGTTGGTTTTGAGAAGCAGCTTGGATCCCAAACGCACGGCAAACGCGGGGGCGGGAGGACCGATCGGCATCCGGACCGCTTTGCGCAGCGATTGCATAAACACTTTGTTGGTCGCGGGGTGAGGCGCGGTCGCGTTGTAGACGCCTTGCATGGAATCGTCGGAGATCGCTCGCTGGAGGATCGCGTCCATATCGAGCTCATGAATCCAGCTCATGCCTTGGGTGCCTTTCCCTGCGGCACCGCCTAACCCAAACTTTGCCAGTTTGCGGAGCGTTGGAAATGCGCCTTCGGTGCGCCCAAGCACGACCCCCGCTCGCAGTACGACTGATCGGATGGATTCAGGACAGGATTCTTCGAACGCTGTTTCCCACTTTGTGCATACTTCCGGAAGAAACCCGTCGCCGGCGGGGGTGGCTTCGGGAGCGGGAGTTGTCGTGTTGCCATAGATTCCGACCGCGCTCATCTGCACCCACACGCTTGGGGGATTGCTCGCGCTCGCGACCGCTTCACCAAGCACACGCGTTGAATCCACGCGTGAGCTGATGATGAGTTTCTTGTTTTCAGGGGTTGGGACGCAGTCGATGGACTTGCCGGCGAAGTTGACGATGGCTCTCGCGCCGTCGATCGCGTGTGCCCAGTCGCCGAGTGTTGTGCCGTCCCATTGGTTCCAGGCCCACGCGCCTTGTTCGGGCCGGCTTCGGGAGAGGATGACAACTTGATGCCCTTGCCTCGTTAACGATCGCGCGAGGTTCATGCCTAGGAATCCGCTTCCGCCTGCAAGAACGATGGGCGCGTCGGTATTCATCACACCATCTCGGCGGCGGTGAACTCGATGCAGCCGTCGATTCGTGCGATGACCGCGTCCTTGCCGAGGATTGCGAGGGTTTGGCCGAGGGGTGGGGAGACCCCCGCACCGGTCACCGCGACTCGAATGGGCTGTGCGATCTTGCCCATCCCGACTTCTTTGGACTCAGCGAATGCGCCCACCTTTGCTTCGATCGCTTCGGGGGTGAAGTCGTTGAACGATGCGAGTTCATCGCGGAACGCTTTGAGGAGTTCGAGGCCCTTGTTCTCGCCTTTGATGAGTGCTTTGTGGACCGCTTTGCCATCGTACTCGATCTCGTTGTCCGCGACGAACGCGAACCCGATCACACCACGGCCATCAGCGAGCGTTTTGCAGCGGGTTTTGACCGCTGGCGCGAGCGTGAGCATATCCGCTTCTGAAAAACGATCCGCGAGCGCGGTGTCGTAGCTCGTCGCCCACTGATTCCAGTGCTTGGCAAAGTCTTCATCGGAGAGCGCGGCGATCGCGTCGCCGTTGAAACTGAGGAGTTTGACGCGATCGAACTTGGATTGTCCCTTGCTCATCGCGGCGAGGGAGAAGTGGCTGCCGAGGTAATCCATGTCGAAGTGTTCGAGGTCGGTGCCGTCGTCGTTCTTGGTCTTTGGATTCCATCCGAGGAGCGCGAGGTAGTTGTTGAGGGCTGAAGGCAGATACCCAGCGCGGCGGAAATCTTCGACTTCGATTTCGGGGAGATTGATCTTGAGATACTGCGCCAGCGTGATCAAGAGGTCCGAATCGAGCTGGCTGGTCTTGTTCTTCATCCATCCCGCGAAGTCCGCGTCGTTGAGCCCTTCGACTGGTGATCCGGTGAGACCCGCGTCTTTGCACGCTTTTTTCGCGGCTTTGTCCTTGTCACGCTTGGACATCTTCGATCCATCCGCATTGAAAATCAAAGGCATGTGCGCGTACACCGGATGGCCGTACCCCAATCCGGTCTGCAACGCGACATGGCGCGGCGTGTTGATGAGATGCTCCTGACCACGCAGCACATGCGTCACCCCCATCATCGCGTCGTCAACAGTGACCGCGAGGTGGTAGGTCGGGAACCCATCGCGCTTGCGGATGATGAAGTCGTCGAACTCGTCGGGTTTGATGGTGACCTCGCCGAGGATTTGGTCTTCGACGGTGATGGGTTCATCGGGCATGATGAAGCGGACAACATGAGGCTCCCCCGCTTCCAGTCGCTTAGTGCGTTCTGCTTTGGGGATCTCGAGCGCGGCGCGGTCGTACTTGTACCCGACCTTCGCTTCGATCGCGACCTTGCGCTTCGCTTCGAGTTCTTCTGGGGTTTCGAACGCGGGGTATGCTTTGTCCTCATCAATCAGTTTGTTGATCGCGTTGTTGTAGAGTTCGATGCGCTGGGACTGGTAATATGGCGCGACCTTGCGGGAGTCGCCTCCAAAGGTCTGCCCCTCGTAGTTGATCTCGGGCCCATCGTCCCAGGTGATCCCGAGCCATGCGAGGTCTTCGAGAATGCCTCGCGTGGAGGATTCTGAGGAGCGTTGCTGGTCGGTGTCCTCGACACGGAGCAGGAATCGGCCGCCGTGCTTCTTGGCATATGCCCAGCACAGCAGCGCGGTGCGTGCGCCCCCGATATGGAGGTGGCCTGTCGGGGAGGGGGCAAAACGAGTGATGATCGGATCTGGTGTCATGGGACTGTAGTTTAGGGGGCCTGGGGAGGATTTCGAGCGATTCGTGCCTCGCTGGTCAGCGGATAGGCACAGAAAATACACTGATCCCGGCGGACCCGCCGGCGTTGGACCCCTTTGAAAATCAGCAGACTGATCAACTGAAGACTGCCCCAGAACAAGTACAGCGCCATCCCAATCAAAGCGAGATGAACAATCTTGATTTGAACGAAGCTTGTTGAACGAGGCGGGCCCCATATATGGACCAATGCGCCTTCATACTGCAAGGATCGCAGCTTTGACTCTATGGAATGGGGCTTGGGCAAATTGGATTGAGGGAACCCATCCTGGAAGCTTCCGCGACCCCATGTGAACAAATCGAATCGATTCCCGATCAGAATCTCGCTTCTCTCAAACCCCATCTCATAAACCGATGTATCCGCATCCTGATCGAAAACTCTGTATTGACCGAGCATCAGGTCCTCTTGCTGATCTTCCGGGTACATGCTCAGGATTTCGGTTGCCCACCCGATCGTCTGAACGGAGTCCTGAGCGATCTCTCCGAGTTCATCCAATGAAGAGGCCGGAGAGATAGGGCTTTGGATCGAAGTGGTCGAACTGCGTGAGATTTGTTTTTGGGGAGTGAGCATCGTGACTGCGATACACAAGAGAAACATCGCAGCGATCAATGCAATACGAATCGTCCGTTTCCCAAGTGCATTCCATCCGACTCGACTTGCCGTCCAATAAAAAACCCACACAAGGATTACGCACACACTGAGCACACCCAAGATGGTGAGATAGTCGACCTGGATTACGAAGTTCTTTGTACTCCCTGATGTTGTATCGCTGCTTCTCTTTGAATACGCAAGAACCGGGAAGAACTCCCAATCGGCATCCTCCCAGTCAAACACCCGGTTCGAGTCCATTGAATCGAGGTTGCGGACATCAAGGATCGAGTCGCTTGTTGTCATCGTGATCCAATCTCCACCGAGCGTGTAATCCGCGTAGCTGGAGATATATGCAGCAGGTTCAATTAAACCATACTTGATCCCGAGGAGTCCGTATTTATCCTGATTGGTGGAGACTGCATCGTCCACGGCGAGTTGGAGCGTGCCCTTCACGCGTTTCAACGCTTCTTCATCTCCATCGATCGCATGAATGAGTTCATCTGATGATAAAAAACCAAAATCTGAATCGGTCGGCAAGGTCCATGGCGCAAGCGCTAATCTGAACTCAGAGCCGAGCGTTACGCGATTGTCAATTTGAGCCTGTGCGTTGTCCCAAGCACCGAGAAATAGCCAGTATCCCACGAGTCCAAGTACAATAACCAGCCAGATGATGCTCGCGGACATCCGGGATGTGTGTGTCCAACTCCGATTGGTATCCCGAAGGACCCTCACATCCTGTCCACATTCCGGACACACATTCACCGCGATCTTGCTTTCGGTCGTTTCAGATGCGGGCATGGTCCCATTCTACCGACCAATCGATCGATTCTATTTCGTTCTTTCAATTTTATGGATCATTGCTATAATGATTGTTGGTCTCCAGTACCGAGACCGACAACATGACCCGCGGGCTGCCGGCCCGCCGCGTTGAAGGGCCGACACGCTCGCCTCACCTCAGGAAGGCGGCCCGCCGTGACAGCAAACACGCGACCCACTGAAGATATCCGGAACATTGCACTTGTAGGACAGACCGGGAGCGGGAAGACTCTCCTCTCAGAGCGCCTCCTGTTCAGCACCGGCACCATCTCGCGCATGGGATCGATTGAAGACGGCACCACCTTCTCCGATTGGTCAGACGAAGAAAGACACCACCAACACTCACTCCGGACCACCATGCTCCACTTCGAGCATGAAGGACACATGGTCAATCTCATTGATACCCCGGGGCTCGCGGACTTTGCGGGACACGCAATCTCCGTCTTCCCCGCGGTCGAGACCGTCGCGGTCGTGATCGATGCCCACAAGGGGATCGAACCGATGACGCGGCGGATGATGCGGATTGCAAAGGATCGTAATCTGCCGAGAATGATCATCGTCAATAAAATCGATGACCCCACCTGCGATCTTGAAGCACTGACCGCGCAGCTTCAAGAAACCTTTGGGAGCGAATGCCTCCCGATCAACCTCCCGACCCCAGACAAGAGCGACACGATTTCCGTCTTCGACGATGAAGGTGACGGCGACACCTTGTTCAGTTCTGAAGCCGACGCGCACCAAGCAATCATCGAACAGATCGTCGAGATCCAAGACGACCTCATGGACAAGTACCTCGAAGATGGCGACGAGTCCAACATCTCCAAACAACAGCTCCACGATGTCTTCGAGAAAGCACTCCGCCAGGCGCATCTCGTCCCGATCTGCTACTGCAGCGCCAAAACCGGCGCGGGCGTGAACCCGATGCTGCACCTGTTCGCGTCGATCCTCCCCAACCCGCTCGAAGGCAACCCACGCCCGTTCCTCAAACGCACCGAAGAGGGCGGCGATGAGGTCTCGTTCGCCGCGGATGGAAAGTCTGACTCGCCGGTGATTGCGCACATCTTCAAGGTCACCACCGACTCCTTCGTCGGCAAGCTCGGTGTTTTCCGTGTCCATCAAGGAACGCTCAAATCCAAATCCGAGATTCTGATCGGTGACCAGAAGAAGCCGCTCCGCATCGGTCACCTGCTCAAACGACAGGGTAAAGAGTCCGTCGAGGTCGATGAGCTTGGACCTGGAGACATCGGCGCGATCGGGAAGATTGACGAGGTGCATTTCGATGCGGTGCTCCATGAAGGGCACGAGTTGGATTCGGTCCACCTCAAGCCATTGCCTCTCCCCAAACCAATGTTCGGGCTTGCGATCGAGCTCAAAAACCACGCCGACGAGACCAAGTTCTCTGGGGCGCTCCACAAGATCCTCGCCGAGGACCCGTGTCTGAAACTCGAACGGATCAAAGCGACCAAGCAAACCGTGCTCCGAGGGCTGGGCGAGTTGCACCTGCGGATCGTCATCGAACGGCTCAAAGAACAGTACGGGCTTGAACTCATCACCCAGACCCCCAAGGTCGCGTACCGCGAGTCGATCACCGGCACCGCCGAAGCGTCGTATCGACACAAGAAACAGTCCGGCGGTTCGGGTCAGTTCGGGGAGGTTCACCTGCGTGTGTCGCCGCTGCCTGCGGATCATGAGTACGGGTTTGAGTTTGTCAACGCGACCGTCGGCGGATCGATCCCCAAACAGTTCATGCCTGCGATTGAGA
>Ga0209345_10002687_pt1 | contig 19250 bp, 18 predicted proteins | sample Cruoilmetagenom7_FD_187294 | JGI IMG/M metagenome (GOLD analysis project Ga0209345, IMG submission 187294) | Oil polluted marine microbial communities from Coal Oil Point, Santa Barbara, California, USA - Sample 7 (SPAdes) (version 2) | ecosystem: Environmental > Aquatic > Marine > Oil seeps ... | reverse complement strand
TAGAAAATTGTTAGAACGGCATCCGTATACCGAAAAGATTCATGTAAAATTAGAAGGAAAAATAATTGTACAAGTTAAAGACAACCAACAGAGAACCATCCAGAAAGCATATGAGATTAGCTCATTTGTAAAGGCAAAGAAGAAAGAACAAGGAAAAGTCGATTTTAATTATTACATTGGAGCCAGTGCTGTTGGTATGACGGTTTGCCCCTGTGCTAAGGAAATGAGCCAAGAATACGCTGAGGAAATTATTAAAAATAGGCGAGATATTAACCTTTCTGATGATGTGGTTAAAACTATTCTTAATATCCTACCTTTTAGCTCTCATAATCAACGTTCAATTGGGACGATAATTGTTCAAATAAAAGATTTAAATAGCAATAAGATAGATGTGTTAGATATCATTGATATTATTGAAGAATCAATGAGTGGAAAAATACAGTCTGTTCTGAAAAGACCTGAAGAAGCCAAACTTGTCAGAATTGCTCATTTAAAACCGCTATTTTCTGAAGATGTAGTAAGAGAAATGGCAAAAAACTTTATTTTAAAAGACTTTCCCAATTTAGAAAATGATTTCAAAATTACTTTTAAAATTGAAAGTTTTGAATCAATTCACCCCCATAATGTGTTTTCTGAATTAAAGACCACTATTGGAGAATTAAAAAAGCATTTAAATATTCAATAATTTTAAAATTGATGATTACCGGCATTGAAGTCGTAATACTTTTTATTTGCCTATCTTTTCTTCTTTAAAAAATGTCTATAGATAATTAAATAATTTTTTACAGATACATTTCTAGGATTACGCCTAAAACCTGATGGTATAACAGCACTACAACGTGAGCAGAGGTTTGAAGTTCGCATTATTGAACTTAATATTTAAATAAAAGAAAAAACATTTATTGTTAACACAAAAATTACAGGAAAAAAAGACAAAAATGAGGAGAAATTCAAAAAAAATTATTGGGCTATTATTAATCTTGGTATTATATTATCAATTTTCTCAATTTGGAACAAATTCTATAAAGCTCGAAAACAACAATATGGATTTCAGCTTATTCTCCAGCAATTCAATAGAATTTGACTGGGAGCTTATTTGGGGCAGTTCTAATAATGATGCTCTTAGCCAGATGGCAATTGATTCTGAAGACAATATATATCTTGCGGGAAATACATATAGTAGTGCGAATTCTTATGATGCCGTATTAGTTAAATTTAATAGTTCAGGAGATTTGCAATGGAATGAGCTTTGGGGGGGAACAGATAGAGATGGTTATTATGGTGTTGATGTCGCTATAGATATATATGATAACATCTACATTTATGGAGAAACCGAAAGTTATAGTGCTAGTCAAGATATTTTTATTGCTAAATATGATAAGAATGGACTATTATTATGGAATCAGACTTGGGGTGAGTACTCGTATGAATATGTTTCCTCATTAGAATTTGATTCTAGTAATAATATTTATTTAGGGGGAACTTCGTATGGTGTTCCTAATAATAATGATTTCTGTTTAATTAAGTATAGTTCTGATGGTGTTCTGATATGGAATCGAACCTGGGGTCTTACAAATAAGAATACTGGACATTATTTGGCAATAGATTCATCAGATAATATTTATTTTACAGGAAGTTATGATGGCGGTACTGCTCTTCTAAAATATAATGTAACTGGGGACCTCCAATGGTATAAAACCCGGAGTGAAGGAGATTGGCCTAATGGAATTTTACTCGATTCAAACGAGGATATTTATATTGTGGCTTCAGGATTTAATGATTGTTTATTTAAGTATAATAGTTCTGGAGGTTTTAAGTGGATTCAAGAATGGGGTGGAATTATTAATAATTATGGTGATTCTTTATTAGTAGATTCTAAAGATAACGTATATGTTGCTTATAGATATTCAGATGGTGATTATGACATTTATCTTGCAAAATACAACCCAGATGGTACGCAAGAATGGAAAAAGCAATGGGGCGGTTCAGATTATGAACACTGTAATGCAATGGAATTAGATTGTAATGACAATATATTTCTTGCAGGGGAATCTAAAAGTTTTGGCACCGGTGAAGAAGATGTATTCTTATTAAGGTATGATTCTTTTGGAAATTTGATATTTAGCGATATTTGGGCTAAAGAGTATCAAGATTATGGCAAAGATATTGCCTTTGATTCCAAGCATAATGTATATTTAGCAGGAGATACACGAGATTGGACTTTTGACAAGAGCTTCTTTTTACTGAAGTATTTAAACCCACTTTCATTTGAAATACATTCTCCACTGCAGAATGATATGTTTGGATTACATCCACCTAATTATAATATTTCGATATTTGCCTTTGATGTTGATTCTACTTGGTATCAAATAAGTGGATTTAATTATACTTTTTATGAAAATATTGGTACTATCGAGCAAGATCTGTGGGATCAATGTGTAGATGGAGAAATAACAATCACTTTCTTTGCGAATGATACTTTAGGGACAGAAATTAGTAATGCTATCATTATATTTAAAGATTCAGACTTACATATCAACTATCCTGCACCAGATCAAGTATTTGGTTATAATTCACCTGATTTTGATATCTCAATAATTGATAGGGATCTCTATAATATATCATATTCTCTAAATAATGGAATGAATTACACATTTACAGGATTCACGGGAAAAATTAATCAAACTGCGTGGTTACAGTGCCCTGATGGTCAAATTGAGATTGATTTTTATGCTGAAGATTACAATGGCAATTTAATAAACAAGGAAGTATTGGTTATAAAGGAAATTATTTTAGAACCAAGAAATGCTTATGCAATAATAGTGGCTATAGAAGATTACCCCGATCCGTATAGTGACCTTTACTATACTATAGATGATGCTAATTCAATTCATTCACGGTTGTATAACTATTATGGTTTTGATGATACACCTGTTGGAATTAAATACACGCAAATCCTATTAGATTCAGACGCGACGAAATCTGGGATCGAAAACGCATTCAATCATGTGGCAAATTTCATTAATAATCATGATATTTTCTTCTTCTACTTTTCAGGACATGGACTACCAAGTTCAACTCCAGGCTCAAGTTATTTGTTTCCATACGATCTAGACCGTATTTATAGTACTGATCTTGACGCTTATCTGGATAGTGTAAATTGTTCTGAACAATATATTATCATTGATTCATGTGGAAGTGGAGGATTGATTGATGATGCCCAAGCACCAAATAGATATTTTATGACAGCTTGTGAGAGAAATGAAGAGAGTTGGGAAACTTCTGCTCTGAAGCATGGAGTGTTCACATATTACTTCTTACGATCGTTTACGCACGCATCGGATTCTAATGGAGATGGGGTAATTTCCATGGAAGAACAATTTGATTATACATATCCCCGAACAGTATCATATTCAACCGGATTGGGAGAAGCTCATCATCCTCAAGAATATGATGGAATAACGGGAGAGTCAATCATCGATACAACTATTGGAAACCTTATGTTTACTCCAGATGGAACTCAGTTAGATTATTCCTTTATCTTCTACGGACATGGTACCATCACAACTTTAGAAATAACAGTATGTAGTGCGGCAGAAAATATAACTATTGAGACTTTTAATCTCATACCTGAAGCTCCTTCAATTACGGGATTTGGATATTATTCTGGTAATTTAGAAATTAATTCTGATTATAATATTACGGGATATAGGATTAGAGCTGTGGTAGATTGGCCTAAAAATCCACCAGGAGACCCTAAAACAATTCAACATACATTTGGAGATACAGATGGAGATAACCTTGAAGATATTATTGAAATTGAGAATGGGCTCAATCCACTTATAAATGATACGGATTCTGATGGATTAGATGATTATTTTGAATTTTATGGTATTACTGATCCGATATTGAGTGATACCGACGGTGATAGTATGCTAGATGGGTATGAAGTATTTAATGGATTAGATCCTTTAATTGATGATACCTTACTTGACCTTGATGGAGATGGATTATTCAATATTTTAGAATTTACACTCGGAACAACTGCCAACAATCCAGATACAGATGGGGATTCAATGGAGGATGGATATGAATATGTATATGGTTTAGATTTGTTTTCAAATGATACAGGTTTAGATCTTGATGCTGATGGGCTATCCAATGGGATAGAATGTCAATGCGGTTCTATGGCAAATAATTCTGATTCCGATAGTGATACTATGCCAGATAAATGGGAATATGATAATAATCTTAACCTAACTGTTGCTGATGCATATGAGGACCCTGATGGAGATGGATTATCTAATATTGAAGAATATTATTACAATACCGATCCACACCTAGAAGACACCGATGGTGATACTTGGAATGATAAGGATGAGATAGATAGGGGAACTGATCCACTGGATCCAAATGATTTCCCAAAGTCGCAACAGATTTCAGGTTACTCTCTTATTACAATACTCACATTGATTTTAACATCGATACTTGTTTATTTAAGAAAAAGACATCTTGATGATTAAAAACTAAATTCCATTTTTTTTTCTTAATTGTTGATCTACACTCACCCGACAAAAATAATAAAGTTTATTCTTCTCGATAGAAAGATTTATCTTCGTGAAATCCTTAATATTATTAATGCCAACAAAACCTTCTGATATTAAATAATTTTTTACGCTTATTTTATTTGCCTATCTTTTCTTCTTTAAAAAATGTCTATAGACTATCATATAATTTTTTATACTAATAATTCGAGGATTTCGCCTAAAACTTGAGGGGATGGTAGCACTACAACGCGAGCAGAGGTTTGAAGTTCGCATCCAATCTTTAAATTCATCAGCATGTGCGGGATATCTGCAATTTGGACATACAACTATTCCTCTACCTTTGTCTCCAGGAAGTTTTGGTAAATTAAAACAAAAGATACATTTGAAATCATCTTCTGTAAGATATGAAGCTCTTGGTTTATATTTTCTTAGATCACGAACTTTTGCAGCTGGTTTAGCACTAGTAGCACGAGTAGTATTTGTTGTTCTAGTCTTTGTCTGTTGTCTTTTTGATGTAGGGGTTGTTCTTGACGATTGGGTTATAGATCTTGTCGTATGTGTAGTAGATCTAGTTGATGGGGGTGTATTAGTTGTGCGTGTTGTGCGTGTTCTTTGTGTCTGGGTTGGACGTGTGGTCAAATTATTGATCCTTTTAGTGCGTTCAGCAATGTACTCCCGAGTTAATGTTGGTATTGATGGACTAGTACTAGTAAATCCAAAAACAATTAGTATTAAAATTATAGCTATGAAAAGTAATAGGAGATTTAAGTCTACTTGAGGAAATTCAATTAAATTATATAAAATTATCCAATAGGTAATAATAAAAATAAGAACTGAGATTGATAGAAAATATCCCAACGCCCTTGCTTTAACTGATTTTTTTCCAAAATAGATTATATTGTATTTCTTGAAACAAAGATATAAAGAATATAAACCATACATTACAAATGGAAAAGCAAAAATTAGACTCCAAAAACTAAAATATACGCCACTAATAAGACTCTCTCCCAATAGACCAGTAAAAGAACCCCATATAGAGTAAAAAATCCCGATAAATAATGGGAGAACCACAAAAAATGCAGTATTGTATGGCGAATTAAACTCACGGTGGTGCTTGATATTTTCAAAAATCTTTAAAATTAAGATTATCCATAATCCGACCAATAACCATGTAAAAAAAAAAGTGAAGGAATATGATATTAAACCATGAATTGCCCCAATTATTAGAAAAATAATTGCTATTACCCTTAACACTTTTTTTTTTACCATAGTTTAATTTTCACCTAAAAAAACCATTAATTATTCTTCATCATATTCTAAATAAACTGGTTTTCCTTCAATAATGGGATTCATAAATTCTAAAATTTCTGGTAACATTCTCATATCTAAATGCCCTTTAATATCAAATGGAATTGAAAACCATTTTTTTGTTTTAAAATTTGCACGAAAAATTTCAAAACCTAAAGATTTCCCGTTAATCTGATATGGATCAATAACAAGCGCAATAGCTTTATCCCATAATTTTTGATATCTTCCTTGAGTTCCTAAGTCTTCTCGTGACATAAAGCATCCATAAGAAGGATGAGAATGATACCATCCACAAATAAACAGATTATTTTTTTTAATATCTTTGAAGGCTCTAACGTAATTTTTATAATCTTTAATTTCAGCATATACTGCTGTACCATGCCCCATCGGATACGCATCTTCAACATGAAGAATTCCTTTTATACTATCGTATTTTCCTGCAAGCAACCCTATTACTTCAACCCAATTCTCTCTTCGTATTTTAGAATGTGCATATTTTAATGAATGGCTAGCGATCTTAAGGACAGATTTTACAGTCAAAGATATTTCAACTTTATCATTTCTAGCTACAGTTTTTATTGGTTCCATAGGAATTGGCTCAAGATTGGCTTTAATTTCTTTTGAATGTTCTAAAGGCTTTGCTTTAATAATTTCAGCTGTTAATTCTTCCTGCAATTCTTCTAGTTGTAATTCGGTATATACTTCTTCAAGTAATTCCTTTTTAATTTTTTCCTTAATTTTCCGTTTTATTGCCTTTCTGAGTGCATTATCATCATCATTCATTATAAATTCACCATTTATCTTTGGCATATTTCTTTACAAGACTTTTCACTTTTTTGTCAAAAAGTTTCGGATTTTTCATCATTTCTATCGCAGCTTTCTTATTAAAAACATCAGTGGGATTAACATACTTACCATGGGTGTTTAACATGGCAATTATTGCTTGAACAACAGTATTTGCTGTTTTTGAAGGACTCCATCCTCCTTTTTTACCAGTTAAAGAAGGATCTACTAAAGCTAAACAAATATTTCTCTGTCCTTTGTATTCACTTGGTTTTGCCCAAAAATTTGGATGCCAAATTGGAGTATGCAATCTTACGAAAGGAGGTTTCTTAGGATACTGAGCAGGGAATCTCATTTCTAACTTAAACAATCCCCCTGCATAAGCTGTACCTTTAGGACCTTTAATTGTGATCGCTAAGTGATCAATACTCTTTTTTTTCGGATTAAATGGCTTCAATTGGATAATAGTACCTTGTTTAAGCAATTTTTTTAATCCCGCAAAATCTCGGGAAACACGACTGGTTCTTATACTCATTTTCTCAACCCCTTTTATTTTTTTTTAATAGATTTTTCTAAAAAATCATTTTTGATTTATATTTTATTTTAATTTTAAGGTAACATAAATTTCTCCACCCTTAAACCCTGCAACGGTCAGAAATTCGTAATTTCTTAATCCATTTTCAATTACATTTTGCTCTAAATCTAAAACCATGATATCATTGAAATCCTGTAAGGTAACAACTGGTTCAAATTCAGACTCCAATTTAAATCCATTTTTTTGCAATGTTCTAATAACATTCATACAGGGTGATTGAGGTTTCATTTTTATAACAACACGTCTTACTTTTTTACCACATTGAGAACATTCCGGATTTCTCTTCTTTTCAATATGATACAGTTTCATTGTCATTCCATTAAATATAACATAACTTGAAATGGGCCGTCCTAAACTCTTATGACCTCTTTTCCAATGCAAAATTTTCACAGCTTCATGTGATTCTAAAGCAGAAATAACAGCATTAATAGTAATGATCCCAGGATCATGACGATCAATGATTTTAACTATATCATCAGAAGTATATTCAGGTAGGAAATTGTGCTTATTCACTAATTCATTAGCGACTTTTTGGATAAATTCAATATCTTTTATATTTTTTGGGTTCAGATCTCTATCAAATTTTTCTTTAAACGCCATATCTCCTTTAAAAACACAATGAATCCGTTTTCGGGGGATTCCTACCACGGTACAGGCTGCCATTTCATCACTTTCTCCTATTGGTAGTGGATTACATTCATAACAAGCATTCCGATACGGAAAGATTGAATACATATGTCCGTGATAACCAGATGTACCTCCATCCACTAATGGTTTTCTAAATCTTATACATTGCGCATTTAGGTTCAAACGAGCATTCATTGAATCAAGACCTCCAATAACAACATCAGCCGCATGATATAAAGCAGGATCTAACCTTTCTAAGGAGGTATGATAACCTTTTACAGTAACATTGGGATTAATCTTGATTAGCTTATTAGCTGCCACAATAGCTTTTGGTTCTCCTAACTTTGCATCAACAAAAAGAAGTTGGCGATTCAAATTGGAATGCTCAATAATGTCTAAATCAACAAGATCTAAATGACCGACCCCTAACATGGCCAGGTTTTTAGCAATTTCGCAACCTAACCCACCAATGCCTACAATTAACACTCTTGAATTTTTTACCAAATTCTGAGACCATCCTTCCAAACGAAATTGGCGGTCATATAAATCTCTCTCTTCCGCTGTCATTCCTTTGGCAAAAAAATCTGATTCCTTATCCATTATTATCACTATTAATATTATTTGAAAAAATAAAAAATTGAAGGGCTTTATGCCCTTATATTAGACTTTATGAAAAGAAATATTTAAAAGTATCCCGCAGTACTTGCTGGGATCAAGAGAATGTCGTCGCCATCACTAACATTATAATCTTTTAATTGATTACCCTCATCCATGGTAACTCCTCCGGATGAGATGTGAAATTCCTCAGGATCAAGTCCGTATAAATTTCCTAATGTTTGTTTGATGTCACTTACATTATTAGCGTCATTCACTGTTAATTTTTCCTTCTTTTCACCAGGACCGATAGTTGACATGAAATATAGAGTCAACTTCTTGCCTGTTGATGGTGTTTTACTTGATGGAGTTTTAGATTTAACCGGTTCTAATTCTTCATCAAAATCGTTGTCAAAACTCATTCAAATCACTTTATCTATTTTTTTCTTTTAAGTTTTTTTTTTAGACTTAAACTAATAATCAAATAAATGATATTAAAAACCCATTGGAATGATTTTGAAATTTTATTAATTTTTAAAAGTGAAAGAGATAGTATATTAAGCAGAGTTCCTAAGATCATATATTTATAAATTAAATGAGAATTTATTAATATATATTGGTGAATATACGGTTAAGAAAGAGGATTTGATTAATAAATTCAGACCATTCAACATAAAAAAAATTTAAGCTTATGAGCTCTCCAGATAGCCTTCAATCTATTGTTTGTGATATAATAAGGGAATATTTAAAAAAGAAACCTTTCTTTTCAATAGAAGATATTGTTGTATTTATCAACAATCGAGTAAAATCTAACCCTTATCTAAATAAAAATAGTATTGAACTAATAATTAAAAATCTCATTAAAAAAAGAATTTTAATTCCTGGAACAAAATTAATGAAAAACAATATTATTGAACATCCCATAAGAAATGAAATTTATAATTATATAAAGAAGAATCCATCAAATATTAATCAAATAATGAAAGCCATTAACATTGGAAGCAATCAAGCACTATGGCATTTATCCTGTTTAGAAAAATTTAGATTTACTAGATCAAAAAAAATTGCTAATCAAAAAATAATCTTTGAATATGACTCAAATCCAGACTATGATTTGTTATTTTTTTATTTAAAACAAGATATCGTTCAAAAAATAATTGATTTTATGATTTCAGAAAATAAAACATTAAAGAGTACTGAAATCGCAACTGGATTAAAAAAGAATTACAATACTATAAAAAAGTATCTTGAAATATTAAAAAATCTGGATTTAATAACAATCAAAAAAGAAAATAAAAAGGTTTCTTTTAAAATCAATATAGAGAAGTACTATAAGATAAGAACATCAATTTTTGGTGAGTGAACATCAAAATTTCAAACTTATTCCAATGGGATTTATATTTTGATTATATTTTAATTAATTTGAATAAAAATTTATTATAAAAATCATGAGAAAGAATTATAGGGTCTTAACAGTCCTCATATCAATCATATCTCTTATCTATTTGATTCTTATCTTTTTACAAGTAGAAAATGTTCCCGTATATATCTTTCTAACAATTGGTAGTGTTGCTGTGCTATCCACAGGCACTATATACACCGTTGTTCAATCTAGTAGCACTCATATTATGAAGATGAAAGGTACTAAATCTTTTCCTAAACAAAAACCAGTTAAGAAAAAAACTAGTGCTCTTCTTGAGGATTACTTTGATGCAATGCCTTTAGTAGATAAATATGCGAATGCGTTGGAATCATTTGAAGAAATAGAATCGATGGATGATTATATTTTTACAATTTTTAGTAAAGAGCAAATAGCTAAAATTGATCTCTTAGGATTATCAAAAATGGATAAAATATTTTTCCTTCGAGAGATGTTATATTTTGAACCTGATGAAAGAAAACAACTAATTGATGATATGTTAGAAACCAAGAGCTTAACTGAAGAACAGTTGATATACAACCCTCCATTGAATACTCTTGCGATGGATGAGAAAGTACGCGTTTATATAAGGTCATTAGTCGAACCAGGTGATAAAATTAAGATTCTCATAATAGATACATCTGAAATAGTAAGCGTCATTAAAGAAAACGTTGGAATATTATTTGATTATAATCTAAAAGATTTTTTATTATCATCTGGGGGGATTTTATTAGATGAAACTCTTCTAATAAAAGATTATGCTATTGACGATGATGAAGAAATTGCGCTTATTCCATCAAGAAAAAAATAAAAGTGAAAAAAGAAAAGATTATTTATAGTAAATTGTCTATATCTTTCCAACCTATTCAACCAGCAACGCTAGCTGGAATTATTAATATGTCATCTCCATCAGACAAATTATAATCACTTAACATCGAAATTTCATCCATCGTGACTCCCCCCGAAGATAAATGAAAGTCAGCAGGATCTAAAGCAAACAAATTTGCTACAGTATCTTTTATATCTCCTACTTTATTTCCAGTATAGACAAGTAATTTTTGTTTTTTCTCACCAGGCCCTATGGTTGATAGAAAATACACAGAAATCTTTTTTCCTTCATGTGAGATTTTATCATCTGGAGTTTTAGCTGTAAAATCTTCCGTGGGGGACTTTGTAGAAGGCTCATCTAAATCTTCATCTATATCTTCATCTAGGTCTTCGTCAAATTCTTCATCAAATTCCTCGTTCAAATCTTCCTCAAAATCCATCAGATATACACTATTAATTTAGAATTATAAGTTTTATATTCCTTTATAGAAATAATGGAAATGATAATATATAAATCGACAACAAAAATTGTCTCTAAAGTTAATTAAAGTAAATTGCAAACACTTTAGAGTGAAAAATTATACTATATACTTAAAAATTTATATGAGTTTTTACAAGTATCATGAATGACAAACCCCCTCCTAAGTACCAAATTCGAGAAAAAACACCTGAAGAGCAATTAGATGTTATTCCAGACGCGAAATTACTCAAAAAAATTAAGGAAGAAACAGCTAAATTGAACAAAGAGAAAAATGAATGGGAACAGGTTATTAAAAAATTTGAAGGATACAAAGAAAATATTGAAGATTTAGAAAAGAAAAGAAAAGAAAAAGAACTTCAAGTGAGAAACCTACAAAATAAACATGAAAAACTAAAAAATGAATTAGACGCTATGAGAAATGAAATAAAGCAAAGTAGAGATAATATAGCTTCGAAAGAAAGGGAATTAGATCAAAAAAATGCTAACTTAGAGCGATATCAAGAGAAACTACATGGATTAAAAGATGAGATAAAGAGTGAGCAAAAATATTTAGAAAAAGAAAAAGAAAGAGCAAAAGATAGAATTAAAGAAATTAAAACTAAAATACCCGGTATGGAACGGAGAGAAAATGCGTTAGAAAGAACTAACGAAAAGTTGGAAAACGCTTTAATGGATTTGAGAAATGAAATTAAGAATTTAACGAGAGAAAAAGATAATCTAACCAAAGAAATCAATAGTTTGAGAAGAGAAAAAATAGATGAAAAAAATCGAATTGAAGATGAGAAAAGAAAATTAAAAGATGAAAAAGAAAAAGTTCGATATAAAAAAAAAGAGCTAAATATTCAATCTCGTAACGTTGATAAAAAAAAAGAAGGATTGAACAAGCATAAAGAGAATGTAGATCGTGATGTAAGAGATTTAGATAGAAAGAAAAAAGGACAAGAAGCAAGATTAAAGGAATTAGATAGAAAAGTTCCTAAAGCAGAAAATACTTATTATTCTTTAGAACAGAAAATTCGTAACTTAGAGAATAAACTTAAAAAATTAAAAAACGAGTTTAAACAATTGGAAAAAGAAAAATCGATGATACAGAATGAAAAGCAGGCAATTAGAAGAGAAAGAGAAAAATTAGAAAGTGAAAAAGCGAGATTTCTTAGAGAAAAGCGAGATTTTGAAAGAGAGTTAAGAAAAATAAAAGAGATTCCAAAATATAAAATCAAATCAAAAACCCCTTCAAAATATTAGATTGGGATACTTATGGTGATTCCAGAAGGAATTGAAGGAGATTACCTTGAAACAAAACTAGACCATCTATTTTTTGATATAAAAGGTATTCATCATCCCCATGATCGTAAAATTTGTTTTTTAAGATTTTATCCCGATCAAAATGGAGACAGAATAAAGGATGACATTAAATTTAAAAAAATCTATTCGCTCGATGAGAGATACTCAAAATTAAGAGAGCAATATCCTCAATATCTATTCTTTTCTAAAAATTTTGATTTAGAACTTCAAGGAGTAAAATTAGAAGATATAAAACAAATTTACACTCCTAGAGCCTATTTTAAAAAGCTTAAAGATAAAAAAGAATTAACAAAAACGGAAATTCAGTCTAAAAATCTATGTGAACTTTTAATTGATAAGGGAGACATTCCGGAAAATTGTATTGGGATATCGGGCTCTCCTATGATTGGATTAAACAAAAAAAGTTCAGATATTGATATAGTTATATATGGTACTCAAGTTAGTTTAGATTTTCAAGATAAATTAAAAAATATTTTTCAGGCTTCAAACAATTTTAGTATGTATAATTTGGAGGAATATAAAGCTCATTATAATTGGAGAGTTGGAGGCTCTGACATTAGCTTCGAAGATTTTCTAAAAAGCGAAAAAAGAAAGTTACACCAAGGAAAATTTCATGGAATCGATTTTTTTATAAGATATATTAAAAGTCCCGAAGATTGGAATGGAACTTATTACGATTATAAATTTAAGAACTTAGGTAGGATAAAAATAAAAGCAAAAATTATTAATTCAACCAATTCAATTTTTACTCCTTGCTCTTATAAAATTAAGTGTTTGAAAGTTATTGAAAGAAAAATTAATTGCAGAAATATAGATTTAAAGATTCTCAGTGAAATTAGCTCATTTAGAGGAAGATTTTGCGAACAAGCAATCAATGGTGAAAATGTGTTAGTTAAGGGTAAATTAGAAGAAGTTAATTTCAGAAACGATAAAAGTTACCTAAGAGTTTTATTAACAGATCAAATCCAAGATAAAATGATAATTAATAACTAGTAATTAATGAACTTTTTAAATTTCCAAAAAAATAATAGGAATAAAACATTTTTTTTCTAAGAAATATCTGATTTATAAAATGATTGAGCGATATAAGAAGTCAACCGAATTAGACCCGAAAGACGCAGACGCGTGGATTAATTTAGGAGATGCTTATTACGACGAAAATAAATTCGATTATGCAATAGAGTCATACCAAAAAGCTATTGAAATTAACCCTTATTTTTCCGAAGTCTGGAATAATCTTGGGCTCTCATTTAGTATGGTGCGCGAGTATAAAGAAGCAATAAAGTGCTACATAAAAGCAATTGAAATAGAACCCGACGATGCAATTGCTTACTATAACTTAGGATTTGCGCACGAAGACTTAGAAGAATACGACGAAGCGTTAAAATTTTATAAAATAGCTTTAGAATATGATCCGGGATACACTGATGTTTGGAATAATATCGCTTTAATTTATAAAGAAAACGAGCAATACGATAGGGCGATAAAGTGTTATGAAAAGGCTCTAAACATTAACCCCGATGAACCGTTATTGTACAATAATCTTGCTATTATTTATTACACCATTCAAAATTATGAGGAGGCGATTAAACACTATAAAAAAGCGCTTGATCTCGATCCATACAATGCCGAATTATGGTTTGATTTAGGAGATGTTGTTTATGAACAAAATGATTACGATTTAGCAATCAAATGTTATAAAAAGGCAACAAAACTCAACCCTTATTTTGTAGAAGCTTGGAATAACTTAGGATTATCATACACTTTTGAAGAAAACTTCAAGGAATCGGTAGAATGTTATGAACAAGCTTTGAACCTACAGTCAGAAGATGCGATATTATATGAAAATTTAGCAATTAGTTATAGCGCTTTAAAAGATTTTGATAATGCCATAATATATTTTCAAAACACTCTCAGAGTCGATCCAAAGAATATCAACGCGCTTAAGAAATTAGGACAAATTTATTGCAATGTAAAGAACGATTATAAAAAGGCTTTAATACATTTTAAAAAAGGTATCTCTTTTGATCCCTCTGATTTAGATTTTTGGGAAGCTATGGTTCTTTGTTATCAGAAATTAGGGCAACCCGAGAAAGCTAAAGAATGGAATAAAAGGCGTTTTAAATGGCAATTAGAAAATAAATAGTTGCTTATTCTTTTTGAATTAAACTTTTTATTTGATTAAAATTTTAATCAAATCATGGATTCTTTTAATACAGATTTACATATCCACTCTCCTCATTCCATTGCAGTATCGAAAAACTTAAATTTAGACACCATGGTTGAGACGTGCAGAGGAAAAGGACTCGATATTCTTGGAACTGGAGATGTGTTGCAACCTGATTGGTTGAAGTATTTAGAAAAGAATTTAAAGAAAAATGATGACGGATCGTTCTCATATAAAGGAATATACTTTATCTTACAAACTGAAATTGAAGATATTGAAAGCGTCCACGAAGTAGTATTTTTCCCTGACTTTTCAACCGTTAGGGAAGTTCAAAAAAAAATTAAACCCTTTTCGAAAAATCTCTTGGATGAGTGGGGCGGACGTCCGCGAGTGAACTTACCTCCTGCTGAATTAGTTGATAAAATCACTGATTTGGGGGCAATTATCGGACCTGCACACGCTTTTACCCCCTTCAAAGCAATCTTTCGTCAAAACAAATTTAAGACTCTTAAAGATTGTTATCAAGATGCCGAAAAAAAAGTCAAATTTGTAGAATTAGGGTTATCTGCCAACACAGATTTAGCTGATAGATTAGATTGCCTTAAAAAAGTAACTTTTCTTAGCAATAGTGATGCCCATTCTGAAGGACCACGCTCTTTGGGAAGGGAATTTAATAAATTCAAAATGGATAATCCCTCTTTTGAAGAATTAATTTTAGCAATTGAAAGAAAAAATCAACGTAAAGTTGAATTAAATGTAGGACTTCATCCCAAAATAGGGAAATACTTTAATATGTTTTGCCATAAATGTAGAAGAAGAATTATATTCAAAAAAACAAAAAAACAAGGTAGTTCTTTATTTAATCAATATTCAATAACGGAAGATTTTGTAAATATTCTCGCTAACGACCCAATAAAAGCAAGAGAGGCGTATATCAATAATATAGCTAAAGGAAAAGTTACTTGCCCCGCTTGTAAGGAAAAGTTCAATAAAAACATTAAAATTAAATTAGGCGTAAGTGAAAGAATTGAAGTTATTTCTACGTCACCAGAGCCAATACACCCTGACCATAGACCGCCATACTTTAATGCCGTACCATTATTTGACATTATACGATCTGTTAAAAACATTAAAAGCACAAATAGCAAGACAGTTTTAAATACTTACAATAAAATAATAAATGAACTTGGGACCGAATTTGAGATTTTAATTGAAATCCCTATGGAAAAAATCGTAAAATTTGACGAAGGGGTTGCGTCTGTCATTGAAGCAATAAGAGCGAATAAAATTGAATACACACCTGGTGGTGGCGGGACTTACGGACAAATTCAACTTAATATCTAATTTTTTTAAAACCAAAAACTAAGTTTCTGCTAATTTTTAGAACAAGTTATAAAAGAAATTTTTTAATATTTTTTAAATTTCAAACTCTAAACGAAGCGATAGTAACTCACCACATTTAGTACATGTCATGAAATCGAATATCTTAAAAGCCACCACCATAAGCTCCAAATCTTTTCTAGGAAATTGATTTCTGAACTTTTTAATATAATCTCCAGATGGACAACTAATTATGGCTCTCACCTTGATTAGATTCTCATTATCAGAATCATTGAAAGTTTTATCAGTTGTTTTATTATTTAATTCAATTTCCATACTATTTGACCCCGATCATATTAAACATGAAAATTCAGTCTTATAAATTTATTTACTTTTAAATCTGTTCTTTTATTCACACGAACAAGTAGAAATTCGATTGAATCATCGGATGTATTACGAAAATTTTTAATTTTAATCATTTTTAAACAATTTCTCTTCTTTCTTATCTTACAATTAAACTTCTGTTATAAAAACTTGTATATTTTATAAATCTGTAAATTTGTCGTAAATTATGAAAATTGTGAGAAAAAAAAAAGGAAGGAATAAAAATATTATCATCAAGCATTTCTTTAATCTTCTCATATTCTCTTTATACTATTCAAATGTTATATCAGTAATATTTGAAGAGTAATGATATGCTTGTGATATTAAAATAAAATAGATTCGAATCGATTTTAAATATTACATGCATATTACTTTCTTATATTATTTGGATATAATACTCAATATTATATAGCAAATTGCTCCTAATTGCGGTTGATAATTATGAATAATGATGAATTAGATTTAAGCAATCTCGCAAGATCAAGAACATCAGTGAGGTCTAGATTTAACGAAATTGCCCGTCAAAATGTAAATTCTAGCAGCTCCACCAATTTAGATAACGATAAATACCTTTCTGATTTACTTAAAGTCTTAAAGATAAAATCAGTGGTGGTGGGAATTGGGGGTGCAGGGAACAATACAGTGTCAAGAATGCAAGATATGGGTTCTGATTTTATTGAAACTTTAAATATTAACACAGATGCTCACGATTTATATTATTCAAATTCTAATCAGAAACTACTAATAGGAAAGGAAACTTGTAACGGATTAGGTTCAGGCAACGATCCTAGTATTGGGACTATTGCTGCAGAAGAAGATGTCAATCGACTTTCGCAAGTTTTAAACGCAGATGTCGTTTTTTTAACGTTTGGATTGGGAGGAGGTACTGGTACAGGTGCCGCACCTATAGTTGCGAGAGAAGCAAAAAAGAACAACGCTACGGTTGTATCGTTTTGCTCGGTACCATTTACATCTGAAGGGACTGAACGAAGCTTGAGAGCAAAAAAAGGTTTAGAAGAACTTCTAAAATATTCTGATACATTAATCCCTGTCCCAAATGATAATCTTCTACGCTTTAATCAAAAACTCCCCATTTTAACCGGCTTTAAGATAATGGATGAGGTTTTAATTAGAAGCATTAACGAAATTATTAATTTAATAAATAATTGTGGTTTGATTAACATTGATTACGCTGATGTGAAAAAAGTAATTCAAAAAAAAGGGCAATACCCTTCTGGTTTAATAGGTATAACAGAATCATTAGGAGACGAAGCCGATTTAATAAATAAAGCGAGATTAGCGCTTCACAACCCCCTTTTGGAACCAGATACTAAAAAAGTTGATAATTGTATAGTTTCAGTTTCGGGAGATCACCAGCTATCTTTATCCAAAATAGATAAAATTATCTCGACAGTCTCAAGCGAAATTCCTGAAGCCGCTTCTCTCAAATTTGGGACTTCCATAAATCCAATGTTAGGTTCGAAAATTAGGATTATGGCTTTAGGACGAGGACCAATCTCTCCTTACGTTCAAGCGGCAATCGATGGTACAGAATTTCCACACTCTAATCTAAACCATCTATGAAAAAAACAATATCTCTCTAACTGGTTTTTTATACAAAATAAAGGAAGGTCTCTTATCATTAATTAAAAAAACAAATTTATAGAATTTAGAAGTTTAATTTTCCTTACTAAGACGTTTTTCCTCTTTTCCTTTCATGTTTTCTAAAATCTTGTATGACTGTTTAATATATTTCTTCATTCTTTTATCCGTGGTATTTTTATTTTCATTTAACCACTTTTCTTTTTTCTCAATTAACATTGGACGAAATCTAGCCAAAAATTCCTTTCTACGAATTTGAAAATTTTCCGCAGATTCTACTTCCTTCATTCTAAACAAGTCATAGACAAAACCCTTCATATTCATGACCATTCTTATTCTTCCTAATTTTACAATGGAATCTACTTGACCCCATTCTGTAAAATCAGAATTTATTGGATTTCCTTTAGTATAAATCTCAGGATACATGTGTGCCACGCCAGAATTTGTTATTAATATATGTGAAATCCAATTATAGGTCTTATTTGCATGAATCACATTTCCTTTGCATAACATACTGTATAATATTTCATCTCCTGCTGGAATAGTTGATTTAAGGTTTGAATATTCAATTGGGATTAAAAAATCGTTAATTTATAACACCATCTTAATTGTTAGTTTTAATGATCAATGCCAATTAATTTTCTGTAATAAATTTTGGTAAATTACAAATTTTATATCAACATTTATGTATCTATTAGCTTTTTCTATAATAAAAAAAGGAATTTGAATTATAATGAATAACCAGATGCCCAAAGATGAGCTAAAGAAGGAAATACTGGATTTTTTAGGAAAAAGAAAGATAATTGTTTTATGCACTTGTTCGGATAATGAACCTCGCGCGACTCCAATGGATTTTTATATGGATAAGAAATCTGACGATTTTAATATATATGTGGGACCTGCTCCGGGAAGGAAGGTAAAAAATATCGAGGAAAACCCAATTGTGAGCATTGGAATCTATACACCTATGGATACCGGCAAAATCCAAGGGATGCAAATTACCGCTTCCGGGAAAGAGAGATTGATTTTTTTGAGAGAAGGGGACGATGGTTTTGAAAAAGCTCAAAAAATAGTCCGAGGAAAAAGAAATTTACTCTTAAAAATAATTCCAGAAAAAATCGAGCTCCTTGATTATGACTTTATAAAAAAGGGGTACTCACGTCTTCAGTACTTAGAACTAAAATGAATAATAAAAAAAAGTTTTTAATTTTAAAATTTCAACAAAATAATAAAAAAATTATTTTTTAAACAACTCTATTGCTTCTGATCCTTCTACTAAAGGTTCAATT
>Ga0209345_10002686_pt1 | contig 19254 bp, 19 predicted proteins | sample Cruoilmetagenom7_FD_187294 | JGI IMG/M metagenome (GOLD analysis project Ga0209345, IMG submission 187294) | Oil polluted marine microbial communities from Coal Oil Point, Santa Barbara, California, USA - Sample 7 (SPAdes) (version 2) | ecosystem: Environmental > Aquatic > Marine > Oil seeps ... | reverse complement strand
TGGCCGCGCGGCGTTATTGCATGGCCAATGGTGTGCCCTTTACCACGGCCTATCACACCCAGTTTCCAGAATATCTTGCGCGCCGAACCCATCTGCCCTCCAGTCTGTTCTGGCGCTATATCCGCTGGTTTCATGCCCCTGCTGAACGCATCATGGTGGCAACCAATAGTATCCGCGAAGAACTGCGCTTGCATGGCCTGACCAAATTGCATCATTGGACCCGGGGGGTGGATCTTGCCTGTTTTACCCCTGATGCAATATCACCGATTGAATATGCAGGCTTACCGCGCCCGATCCAACTTTACGTTGGCCGAGTTGCGGTAGAGAAGAACCTCGAAGCATTTCTGGAGTGCCCCTATCCCGGATCCAAAGTCGTGGTAGGCGATGGTCCCGCCCGCGCCAAATTGGAGCGGGAATTCCCCGGCGCGCATTTCATTGGCGCGCGCAGCGGACGTGATTTGGCCGGCTGTTATGCTGGGGCGGATGTGTTTGTTTTTCCCAGTCGAACTGACACATTCGGGCTGGTGATGATCGAAGCGTTGGCCTGCGGAACGCCGGTGGCGGCATATCCGGTTGCCGGGCCCATTGATATTGTCGGTGAACGAGTGGGGGCCTTGTCCGAGGACCTTGAACGGGCGATTGCAGCGGCGCTGTATAGTAACCGCGCAGATTGCGCAGATTTTGGCGCGCGGTTCAGCTGGGATGCGGCCACGCGCCAGTTTGCCGCTGGGCTAGTGCCCTTGGATGAAGATCTGCCCCCGCCCAGCTGAACCGGCGCGCGCCAACCCACTCGTCTGACCGTGCGGAGCAGGGCGGCGCACCGGCCAACGTCCTATTCGCTTGCCGAAATGGCTGTGATGCCCTAAATCAGCAGGCGCATGGTCGCTCCGAAAGGGGCGGCCCTTATTTTTTATCGGAGATTTCCCGTGGCTGTATCAAGCTCGCAACCGACCCCGCTTATGCCGCATGCTACGGCCACCTGGCTGGTGGACAATACGGCACTTGGCTTTGAACAGATTGCCGAATTTTGCGGCATCCACATCCTTGAAGTTCAGGCGATGGCGGATGATCTTGCCAGCAGCAAATATACTGGGCGCGATCCGGTCCATGCCGGTGAATTGACGCTGGCCGAAATCGAAAAGGGACAGGCTGATCCAGCCTATTCTTTGGTGATGCAGAAAGCCCCGGTCGAAGTCAGCCGGACCAAGGGCCCGCGTTACACGCCAGTGTCCAAGCGGCAGGATAAGCCCGATGGCATTTCATGGATTTTGCGCAACCATTCAGAAGTATCTGACGCGCAGATTTCCAAGTTGATCGGGACCACTCGCAATACGATCAACGCCATTCGCGACCGTTCGCATTGGAACATCCAGAACATCCAGTCGAAAGACCCGGTGACACTGGGTTTGTGTTCCCAGCGTGAATTGGATGCTGTGGTTGCCAAGGCGGCCAAGAAGATCGCTCAGGTCGCAGGCGAAGAAGAAGTAGCGCCGCCTGCCCCAGGCAGTAGCGACCGTGAAAAATTGATCGAGGAATTGCGCGCCGAACGCGTCGCCAATGCCAAGGCTGTTTCCGAAGCTGCACAAGAAGCGGAAGCGGCTGCATGGCTTGAATCCAAGCGCGCGGCAGAAGCCGCGGGCGAAACGCCAGCCCCGGATACGCCCGGCGCGCCTTGATCAAGGGCTAATTCACTTGCCGATGCCGGCTTGCTACGCCATGTAATTGACATGAATGTAAGCAGCCCTTCTGATTACCCAGCAGCCTATCAGCATCCCTGCGCCTGGGACACGCTGATTAAGGGCGTTTCATTACCGCAAATGTTCGCGCGCAGCGTGGCCGCCGGGCCATCTGCTGCGTTGGTTGAATTTCTGGGCCGCACATACACTTACCGCGAATTGTTCGAAGAAGCGCAGCGATTCGCCGCTGGTTTGCAACAAGCCGGTATCACCAAGGGCGAACGTGTGGGTCTGTTTTTGCCCAACGTCCCCATTTATCTGTCCGCTTATTACGGGGCGATGATGGCGGGCGCTGTGGTGGTCAATTTTTCCCCGCTCTATAGCGCCGAAGAATTGGGCGCGCAGGTGGAGGATTCAGGCGCGCGCCTGCTGGTCACGGTTGATAATGCGGCCCTTTTGCCCACTGCATTGCAAGTGCTTGATGAATCTTCGCTTGATCATCTGGTGGTTGGCCGCACGGGCGATATGTTGCCCGCGGGCAAACGGATTGCGTTAAAGCTGTTCGGGCGCAAACAAACAGCGGCCATTCCAGCGCGCGCCGATGTTATTATCTGGCCTGAATATCTGGGTTCCAGCGAACCTGCGCCGGTCATGATTGATCCAGATCAGGATCTGGCGCTGCTGCAATATACTGGCGGCACCACCGGCACACCCAAGGGCGCAATGCTGACCCATGCCAACCTGTCGGCCAATGCGGCGCAAGTTCAGGCGATTGACCCGTTCGAAGGCGCGGATATTATTCTGGGCGTGCTGCCATTGTTTCATGTTTTTGCAAACACTTGCGTGCTTAACCGCACCGTGGCCAAGGGCGGCTGCATTGTGATGTTGCCGCGCTTTGATGCCGGGCAAGTGCTCAAGACGTTGAAGCGGGTTAAACCGACCTCCTTTCCCGGTGTTCCCACCATGTATCAGGCGCTGCTGGATCATCCGCAAATCGACCGTGCCGATTTTTCATCGTTAAAGATTTGCATTTCAGGCGGCGCCCCGCTGCCGGGCCCGCTGAGGGATAAATTCGAACAGGTTTCCGGCGTGCGTCTGGTCGAAGGGTATGGCCTAACTGAAAGTTCCGGTGTGGTTACAGCCAACCCATATGCCGGTTTGCGCAAGCCTGGCACAATCGGGCAGGTTTTGCCCCAGACACGCATTCGATTGCGTGACAAGGAGGATGTAAACCGGCCTGCTGGCGCGGGGGAACCGGGTGAATTAATTGTCCGCGGCCCGCAAATCATGCGCGGATATTGGAACCGCCCCGATGCAGCGCGAACAGCCTTCGTAACCATTGATGGTGAGCCATGGCTGCGAACAGGTGATATTGCGGCGGTGGATGCTGATGGTTTTATTGCGATTGTCGATCGGAGTAAGGACATGATCGCGGTTGGCGGGTTCAAAGTTTTTCCCAGCCGGGTCGAAGCCGTGCTGGTCGAAAATCCGGCTGTCAAAGAAGCATTGGTGATCGGCGTGCCGGATGAATATCTCGGCGAATTACCGATGGGTTATGTCACGCTTGAGAGCGGTATCGACCAAAGCGGCGAAGGGGGCGCGGAACACATGGGAGAAACGCTGACCAATTGGCTCAACACCAAGGTGGGCAAGCATGAACGTGTGAAGGGGATTGTGGTTCGCGATGAACTACCAAAAACGATGATTGGCAAGCTGGACCGTAAGGCGCTGCGCGCCCAAGTGCTCGATTGATCTAGTTTGTTGATCTAATCCGCTGGATTACCCTGCCAATGTTAACTTTGGTTCATCGCCCCCGGTTTTGGGTGGGCCATCAGTTTTGGCGGTTGCGCCCTTCTTTGGGGCGCGGGGCGCGAATCGGCCCTCTACAGCTGCACCTTGTTCGATGGTCAGCGTATCGTAATGCACGTCCCCTTCGATCCGGGCGCTTTTTAGCACCACCAATTCGCGCGCTGAAATAGAACCGGCAACAGTGCCTGCCAAACGGGCGCTTTCTGCTTCGATTGCCCCTTGGATCACACTTGATTCACCTTGGACCAGCGAAGCGCAGGCAATATCGCCTTCGATGCGGCCATCAACGTGTAATTCAGTGGTCGCAGAGACATTACCCTTGATGGTAACGTCTGAACCAATAACCGAAAAGGTGGAATGTCCGCTGGCCATCGGCTTAGTTACCACCGGCCGGGTGGCTTTGGTGGTGTGCACCGGACCGGGCTTCTTTGAGAACATCGGGAGCAATCTCCAGAAACGGGCGCGGGTTTACCGCGCGGTTATTGATACGCACTTCGAAATGCAGATGCGGGCCGGTGGAACGGCCGGTATTGCCGATTGCGCCAATTACATCGCCAGCGGTGATTTCCTGCCCCACTTTGACGGAAAATCTCGACATGTGGGCGTAACGTGTCAGCAATCCATTGCCGTGATTGATCTCTACAACATTGCCGTAACCTGACTTGCGCCCGACAAACTTCACTTGCCCTTTGGCCGCAGCATGAATGGGCGTACCGATCGCGCCCCTGAAATCAAGGCCGGAATGCATTGCGCCGCGGCGGGTGAATGGATCGCGGCGATAGCCAAAGCCCGATGAAATTGCCTTGCGGCTGGCGGGCATTACTTGGGGCACACCGGCCAGCCCGCGTTCCAGCGCCGTCATACGCGCCAGGCTAAGTCCAAGGCGTTCGAAGCGTTGGTCGATTATGCCATCACTGCCGGTGCTAAGAGCTTCTAGCGGGCCGCCCATTGCGGATTGATCGCGGGAATTCAGCATGGCGGAAGGGTTGAGGCCCAGTTTGCGAATTGCAATGGCGGCCCGGTCTGCCCGGCGATCAGCAAAGCGGGTCAGCCGTTCCACAAATGCCAATTGGCGCGCTTCGATCCGGGCAAGGCCGGCGGCCTCAGGGATTAATGCGCTGACTTTGGCAATGGTTTCGTCCGCTTCTGCGGCCGAATCGCTTACGGTATCGCTGCTGGATGTTATGGATGTTTTTGTATCATCGGGCAGGGCGGAAACCATCGCTTCGATGAAGTTCTGACGATTTGCGAGGTTTTTGGCCACCGCACCCAAATCATCGCGATATTCAGCCACGCGTTCTTCGGCTGTGGCAACACTCGCTTCGCGCTGGAGCAGCGAAGAACGATCAAGCTGCGCGCGATATTGCGACCAAGCCATTGCCCCCATCGAAATCGCCCAGATCAGCAGGGCGCCCGCGATGAATGCAGCAGAGAACATCTGCAATCTTGCCGAAATCTTGATGAAACGGACCTGTCCCTGCGACCGCATGAAAAATTCGCGATCAGGAAACCATGTCCGAAGGCGGTTTAACCACCCGCCAGCGGCGATATTTTGAACCAATGCGACCCCACGTCCGTATTTATTATGGGTTTTGGCTATCATGCGAAATGACCACGGTCGAATCCGCATGGCTTTGGAAGGGGTGAAACGATTGGTTGGCGCGATGAGTTGATTTATTGCGCCAGAATGAACGTAACCTTTCTGGAAATGAGCGTTTCAAAGGGGATTCGCTGCAAATTCGCAATCGGCCCCTGACACAGGCCGAAACGCTTGCTACTTCGCGGCTATGACAAACCAGACCCCTCTTTCCGGCGTTGATGCCGAGAATCTCGAACCGGCCGAATTGGTCGAACGTATGGCGCATGTGGGCAAGGCTGCCCAGCGCCATCTTGCAACCATGTCCAGCGAAGAAAAAGCCGCCGCGCTGGTTCTTGCTGCACAGGCCGTTCGTGATGCGCGCGAAGATATATTGGCCGCCAATGCCCGGGATCTTGCAGCTGCACGTGCCGCCGGCCTGGGCGATGCGCTGATTGACCGGCTGGCGCTGGATGCAGGGCGGATCGATGCGATGGCCGCCGCAGTAGAAGCGGTGGGCAGCCTGCCCGATCCGGTGGGGGTTCGGATCGACCGGACGCAGCGGCCCAATGGCTTGGTGCTGGAACGTGTGCGGGTCCCGATTGGCCTGATCGGTATTATTTATGAAAGCCGCCCCAATGTAACCGCCGATGCTGCTGCGCTGTGTGTGGCAGCGGGTAATGCCGTATTGCTGCGCGGGGGAAGCGAGGCTGTGCATTCAAATCGCGCGGTCCACGCTGCTTTGGCGGCTGGCTTGGCAGCTGGCGGTGTTCCGGCAGGGGCTGTGCAATTGATCCCGACGCAGGACCGGGCCGCTGTGGGCGCGATGTTGGCGGCCGCAGGATTGATCGACATGATTGTGCCGCGCGGGGGCAAAAGCCTGGTGGCGCGGGTGCAGGCTGATGCGCGCGTGCCGGTGCTGGCCCATCTTGATGGGATTTGTCACACCTTTATCCACCATGGGGCCGATCCTGCCATGGCCCGCAGCATTGCCTTTAATGCAAAGATGCGCCGCACTGGCATTTGCGGCGCGATGGAAACGCTTTTGCTTGATGCATCCTTTCCTGCTTCGTCTGCCTTGTTGGGTGATCTGATCGACGGGGGCTGCGAATTGCGCGGTGATGCGCGGGCCCAGGCGATTGATTCGCGCATTATTCCAGCAGACGATCAAGATTGGGATACTGAATATCTCGATGCAGTCCTGTCCGTTGCCGTGGTGGATGGGTTGGATGACGCATTAAGCCATATTGCAGCGCATAGTTCCCACCACACCGATGTCATTGTGACGCAGGATGAGGCGGCGGCAGAAGCCTTCCTTGCAACTGCTGATTCTGCGATTGTTATGGTCAACGCCTCAAGCCAGTTTGCCGATGGCGGCGAATTTGGCCTGGGCGCGGAAATCGGCATCGCGACCGGGCGGCTCCATGCACGCGGGCCGGTCGCGCTCGAAGGGCTGACGACTTACAAATGGTTGGTCCGCGGGACCGGGCAGGTCCGGCCATGAGCTGTTAAATCAGCGCAATTCGTTTAATCAGCGTAATTCGTTTAATTATCAGGCCGCAATTGATCTTATGATCCTCGTTTATTCTAACTGGAGTATCCCATGCGCTATAATCGCCTTGGCTCAACGGGCCTGATTGTTTCTGAATTGTGCCTTGGCGCGATGACCTTTGGTGTTGCCCCCGGCCGGTTTGGTCACATCGCCGGGCTGGATCAAGCCGCATCGACTGCGATGATAAGCCAAGCCATTGATGCAGGGATCAATTTCATTGATACAGCCGATGTCTATACTGCGGGCCAGTCTGAACAGTTTACCGGCCAGGCATTGAAGGATTTAGGGATCAAGCGATCCGATGTTGTCCTTGCCACCAAAGCGATGGGGCCGATGGGATCAGGCCCCAACGATTCGGGCCTCAGCCGATATCATTTGATGGATGCGATTGATGCCAGCCTGGATCGGCTGGGCACGGATCATGTGGATTTGTACCAAATCCACGGTTGGGATGCGATGACACCGATAGAGGAAACCTTGCGCGCGCTAGATGATATCGTGCGTTCGGGCCGTGCGCGTTATATCGGCGTATCCAATTGGGCGGCATGGCAGATTGTTAAGGCGCTGGGCATTTCAGAGCGGATGGGGCTGGAAAAATTCGCCTCGCTCCAAGCCTATTACACGATTGCAGGCCGTGATCTGGAACGCGAAATTACGCCGATGCTGGCATCCGAAGGGCTTGGCCTGATGGTGTGGAGCCCGCTGGCTGGCGGTTTGCTGTCGGGTAAATACACAAGGGCAGATGAAAGTTCGGGTAAGGACGGCAATGTTGGCGAAGGCCGCCGATCTACGGTAGATTTCCCGCCGGTTGAATTGGACCGGGCCTATGATGCAATTGACGCAATGCGCGAGATTGCCGATGCCAAGGGCGCAGGCGTGGCCCAGATTGCATTGGCATGGCTGCTGCATCAAGACGTTGTTTCTACTGTTATCATCGGGGCTAAACGGGGCGATCAGCTGGCGGATAATATCGGGGCCAGCAAGATTGAACTGTCTGAGCAGGAACTGGCGCGGCTGGATGGGGTCAGCCAATTGCCGCCGGAATATCCAGGCTGGATGCTTGATTTTCAAAAGGGCCACCGTTTCGCGCTGGAGCCGGGCAGGACCAGCGCGAAATGATCAACGCAGCCTAAATGCTTCGTAAACGCATCGGTTTGCTGGGGGGCAGTTTCAACCCAGCGCATGGCGGCCACCGCCGGGTGAGCCTGTTTGCGCTGGATGCGTTGGGGCTGGATGAAGTTTGGTGGCTGGTTTCGCCCGGCAATCCGCTGAAGCCCAAGCGGGGCATGGCGCCGCTTGGCGCGCGGGTGCGTTCAGCCATGGCGCAGGCGCGGCGCGCGCCCATCAAAGTCAGCGCGATCGAGCATGATCTGGGCCTGCGTTACACTGCAGATACGCTCGCCGCGCTGCGCCGCCGTTATCCAGAAGCGCAATTTGTGTGGCTGATGGGGTCGGACAATTTACAGCAATTTCACCACTGGAAAGATTGGCGCACCATAGGCAGGACGATGCCGATTGCGGTAATCGCGCGGCCCCGCTATGATGGCATTGCTGTTGCAAGCCCCGCAATGGCCTGGCTCGGGCGTTTTCGTACGTCAGCTGCCAGATTGAGACAGAGGGGCATGTGGAGCGCACCGGCACTGGTGACTTTGCGTTTTGATCCTGATCCCCGCTCGGCCACGGCAATGCGCCGTGCTGATCCAGACTGGGCCATGCGCATGTCGCCGCTTCCACCGCGTGACCAGATTACCCATCACCCCATCGTGATGCGAGCGGAGCCACAGGCGCAATGATGCATCTGGCGGCCTCCGATTTGTTCGTAATCACATTCAGGAGAAAAGAATTCGCCTATGACTGAGGCGCACACCCCATCGGCCAAGGACGGCCAATCCGCAAATGCATCACCCATGTCTGATGGGCCGCAAAATGGCACTCCTGCACCCGTTCCCGGCTCGCTTCATGCTTTGATCATGGATCAGCTTGAGGAAGACCAGGCGCAGGACATCGTCTCGATTGCGATGGCCGGCAAATCCTCGATTGCTGATTTCATGGTGGTCGCATCGGGCCGTTCGACGCGCCAGGTTGCCTCGATCGCGCAGAAATTGGCAGAATTGGTCAAAAAGGCCGGTTATGGCCCTGTGCGCCTTGAAGGGTTGCCCGCAGCTGATTGGGTGCTGCTTGATGCTGGTGATGTGGTGGTGCATCTGTTCCGCCCAGAGGTGCGCAGCTTTTATAATCTTGAACGGATGTGGGCATTTGGCGATGCGCCGCCGGTTCCCGGGGCAGTGTAAGCAGCCACCGGGCCGGCGCGAATCATTGTTTGGGATTGGTTGGTAATGCCCCCCGCCCCCATTTGAGGTTTCAAGAATGCTTTTGCATGTGATCGCTCGCGGTAAAATTGCCCGTTCCCCCGAATCGGAATTGGTCGCGCGGTATGAGAAACGCATTTCATGGCCGCTTAAATTGACGGAACTGCCCGAAACCGGCGGCCGAATACCTGATCCGCAGACGCCTTGCCGCACTGTCTTGCTGGATGAACGCGGCAAGGATTTATCTTCCGAGCAATTGGCCGCCATTCTTGGTGACTGGCGCGATAATGGAATGCGCGAAGCCCGGTTTGTGTTGGGCGCGGCTGATGGCCACACCAAGGCGGAACGTGACGGGGCAGATTTGTTGTTGGCATTTGGCAGCGCCACCTGGCCCCATTTGCTGGCCCGCGCGATGTTGCTCGAACAGCTTTATCGCGCGGTCACAATATTGGCCGGCCATCCCTATCATCGGGCGAATTAATCGGGCAGGATGGCGCGCAATGGCACGTATCTGGATTTTCGCCTTGCTCGCCGGCTCGCTTATTCTAGGCGGCGCTGGGTTTGCCCGGCAGGCAGATACGTTTGAATCTGTGGAACAGACCCGCGCTGCGCTGGAGCGGGCCAAAAATCAGGCCGCTGCGGCAGATGCGCGCGGCAAAAAGCTGGAAGCTGCGGCCCGCAGCGCCACCAAACAGGCGGAAAAAACCGCGCGCGAAGGGGCCGCTCTGGCCGCACGGATCCAGCAAGCAGAAGCGGGAATTGCCGCTGGCGATGCGCGAATTGCACTGATAAATGCGCAGAGCGAGCAGCTTAAACAGCGTTTGGCCCGCAGGCGCGAACCCTTGGTCCGCCTGACTGCCGCCTTGCAAAAATTGGCGCGGCGCCCGCTCATCTTATCAGCATTGCGGCCCGGTTCATTGCGCGAAACAGTCTATTTACGCGCCATGCTGGATACTGCGGTTCCGCAAGTCCGCAGCCGGACAGCTGCGCTGCGGGCTGAAATTGATCGCGGCCAGCAGCTTGAAAATGAAACACGCCAGGCATTGGGTGCCTTGCGCGCAAGCGAGCAGGAATTGACGCAGCGTCAGACCCGTCTGGCCGCAATTGAAACCCAGCAGCGCCTGATTATGCGCCGCACGAGCGGCAATGCCAATCGCGAAGTAGAGCGCGCGCTGGCGCTGGCGGAGGAAGCCCGCGATCTTGATACGCTGATTGTGCGCCTTCATGCGGCCGGATCGCTGCGCGAAGAACTGGCGGCATTGCCCGGGCCGATTATGCGGCCTGCCCGCCCTGACCTATCGCAAATTATTGCCGCAACCATTCCTGATCCGGCGGCAGAACCTGCCAATTTGGCCAAAACGCCGCGCTTGTTTCAATTGCCTGTCAATGGCCGCACAATCGCCGGTTTTGCCGTTCCGCTCGAGGGCGGATTGCCCAGCAACGGAATTTCCTTGGCGCCCCGACCCGGTGCGCAGGTCATTGCCCCGGCATCGGGCCGGGTGGCCTTTGCGGGGCCCTATCGCGGGTATGACCGGATCGTGATCCTAGACCATCCAGACGGCTGGACCAGTTTGGTCACTGGCCTTGCCCGGATTGATGTGGATGTGGGCGAGGATATTATTGATGGTGGGCCCTTGGGGGTCGCAGGGGGTAGCCGGCCGGTTATCAATCTGGAATTGCGGCGCAGCGGCGTTCCGGTCAATCCGATCGATTATCTACGCTGACCATGGCGGCCTGCCCTTGATGGGGCGCAGTGCCCCCTTGCGGGACATTGGGCATCCTCATCTGGCGTTCAGGCCGCGCACGCGATAGAACAGCCCATAACGAAAGGCTGATCCGAATGAAATTTGCCGCCCGATACCGTTCCCTTGCCCGCGCAACTGCATTGGTGACGGCTGTTGCATTGATACCTGCCACCACCGCTGGCCTGGCGCAGGTTAACGGCCGCGCAGGGCCGGAATTCTCCAAATTATTTGAAACATATCAAATGATTAAGAAAAGTTATGTCGAACCAGTTGATGACGAGACACTGATTCGCGGGGCCATTGATGGCATGCTTGCTTCGCTTGATCCGCATTCAGCCTATCTCGACGGGTCCGATCTCCAGCGTCTTGAAACCATGATTGACGGCAATTATTCGGGTCTGGGCCTGTCGGTCATTATGGAAGATAGCGCGGTAAAAATTATTTCTCCGTTCCGGGGCAGCCCTGCACAGCAGGCAGGCGTGAAGGCGGGCGATTTTATCACTCATCTTGATGGCAAGCTGATTTATGGCGGCGATCTGGATGATGCCGTTAGCCAGATGCGCGGGCCTGCGGGCACAACAATCACATTGACCATTTTTCGCGCTGGCCGCGAAGAACCCTTTGATGTGACCGTAACGCGCGGCGTTATTGAGCTGGAACCGGTTACCTTTACACTGGAACCGGGCAATTTGGGGGTCATTACGGTCAATGAATTTTCCCGTGATGTCGGCGCTGATGTGTTGGCGGCGTGGGAATCGATCAGAAAAGAAGCTTCCGGCCGCGTGGGCGGGCTGGTGCTTGATTTGCGTTCCAATCCCGGCGGATCGCTGGACGAGGCTGTAGCGTTGAGCGATCTGTTCCTCGATAAGGGGCGGATCGTATCGCAGCGCGGCCGCGCACAGGGCGAAACGATCAATTACGATTCAGAATCGATGTTTCGCGGCCAAATTGCCTCTGGCATCCCTTTGATTGTGCTGATCGACGCTGGCTCGGCCTCTGCTTCTGAGATCGTGGCGGGCGCTTTGCAGGACCACCGCCGGGCGCTGATTATGGGCCAACGCAGTTTTGGCAAGGGGAGCGTGCAGACATTGCTTCCCGTGTCGCGTGACAGCGCGCTGAAACTGACGACAGCCCGCTATTTCACGCCCTCGGGCCATTCTGTGCAGGAAGGCGGGATCGAGCCTGATATTGCAGTTCCGCAATTGTCCGACCCGGATCTGGAACGGCGCGCGAAATTCCAATTGCGCGAATCTGATCTGCGCGGGCATCTGGTCAATGAATTGGCGCTAGAAGATGAAACAATGGAATTGGACAAGCGCGCAGATCCGCGCTTCAAACAGACGGCAGAGGAATTGAAGGAGCAGGGGGTCGATGATTTCCAGCTTTATTATGCGGTGCAAACATTGCGCCGGACCGGCCCCAATTCCATGGCCCGTAAATAGTCTGCGGGGCCCCAGATTATGATTGATACATCCCGAAACAGGCTGGCGCAGCGCCTTGCTGTGGCGATCCCGGTATTATTGCTGGGCGGGGCGTATATTTCGGAATTGGTGTTCGGCCTGTTTCCTTGTGAAATGTGTTGGTGGCAGCGATATGCCCATTTTGCCGCACTGGGTCTTGCGCTCATGTCGATCATCCTTGCGCCCAAACGGTTGTTGGTGGCAGGCGCTGGTTTGGCGATCATCACAGCGGGTGTAATCGGGGGATTTCATGCCGGCGTTGAATATGGCTGGTGGGAAGGCGCAACAGCCTGCGCCAGCAATGTTGCATTGGGCACAGGAAGCGCGCTGGACCGGATTATGAATGCACCGCTTATTCGCTGCGATGTTTCGCCCTGGGATCTGTGGGGCATTTCTTTGGCCGGTTGGAATTTCATAATTTCGACCAGTACGGGCATTGCCATTGTGTGGTTGGCGCTGCGAAGGGGGGCTGCATGAAAGCGGATACCAAACGTATGATCCGGGTCGATCAGGCCGGTGAATTTGGCGCCACCTGCATTTATGCCGGGCAATTGGCGGTGATGGGGGACCGCGCTCCGCATTCAGCGGAAATCGCGGCCATGGCCGAACAAGAAGCCGCGCATTGCGAGAAATTTGATGCGTTGATGGCCAGGCGCGGGGTGCGCCCCACTGTCCTTCAGCCATTCTGGTCGAGTGCAGGCTATGCATTGGGCGCTGCAACAGCTTTGATCGGGCCCAAGGCGGCGATGGCATGCACTGCGGCGGTGGAGACAGAGATTGAACGGCATTATTCAGCCCAGCTAGACGAGCTGGCCGAAGATGGCAGCGACCCTGAATTAGCCGCAATGATCGAAGAATTCCGCGAAGATGAGCGCGAACATCGTGACGCAGCACTGGCCGCTGGCGCGCAAGAGGCGCCGGCCTATCCGCTTTTGTCGGGCATGATCCGTTTGGGATGCCGGGCAGCGATTAAGCTGGCTGAACGGATTTAGCGCCAGCATCTTTGGATGTTTCCCGGTAATCCTCAGGCATAGTTTGCAGAAAATCTGATCTATTACGAATGCTTCAGTTGGCGTTCAGCGCCATTGGCCGCTAAATAGGCGGATTAAGATCTGTCCATGCATAAATCGAGAGTGGAAACCCATGAAACATATCATCACAGCAGCTTTTCTTGCCAGTTCCATGGGGCTTATCGCCGCGCCGGCCGCAGCGCAGGATGAAGCGGGCGACAAGGTAAACATGGTAATCGTTTACGGCGAGGATCAATGCCCTGCATCAACTGATGATGTGATTAATGTGTGCGCCCGCAAAGCGGAGGGCGAACGGTTTCGCATCCCGGAAAATTTGCGCATTAGCGATAATCCGGAAAACAAGGCGTGGGCTGAACGGGTCGATAGTTTTGAAATGATCGGGACATTCGGCACTTTGTCATGTTCGCCAACAGGGGCCAGCGGGTTCACCGGTTGCACCGATAAAATGATCAAGGCCGCTTATGGCGAAAAGGGCGAGGCTTCCAGCATCCGTTTTGGCCAGTTGATTGATGAAGCGCGCGCGCAGCGTCTGGCCGCCATCGATGAAGAGGCCGCTGAAACCCAGGCCCGCGTTGAACAACTCGAACGCGCTTATATGGAAAAGCTGGAACGTGAACGTGACGGGGCGGATGCTGGGGCGGGCTCTGGGCCGGATGCGGTGGATGATGAACCCTTGCCGCAGCCTACTGCATCAGACGAAATTCAGTGATTTTTGGTTAGATAGGGGGCCTTAACCAATCTGCATTATGGGCATGGTGTATGACTGCACAGATTAAAGTCCTCACCATTTTCGGCACTCGTCCAGAAGCCATCAAGATGTTTCCGTTGATCCATGCATTGGACGCGGATGATCGGTTTGATTGCCGTGTCTGTGTATCAGGCCAGCATCGCGGGATGCTGGATCAAGTGCTGGAAATTGCGCAGATCCAGCCGCACCACGATCTTGATCTGATGCAGCCGGATCAGACATTGGGTGCACTGACCGCCAATTTGCTGACCGGTATCGGCGCGGTATTGGATGTAGAGCAGCCCGATTGGGTGGTGGTGCAAGGCGATACTGCAACGGCAATGTCGGGCGCGCTGGCAGCTTATTATCGCAAGATTCCCATCGCCCATGTCGAGGCGGGGCTGCGCAGCGGCAATATCCATCATCCTTGGCCAGAAGAGGTTAATCGCAAGATTATTGGCAGCATGGCCAGCCTCCATCTTGCGCCAACCCAAACGGCCGCAGATGCGCTGCTGCGCGAGAATGTGGACCCTGCGTCAATCCACGTCACGGGCAATACGGTGATTGATGCATTGCATTGGATTACCGGGCGGATCGAGGCTCAGGCAGATCTTGCAGGCGGCCTTGCCCCGCTGGAGGCGCGTTTTGCGGGCAAGCGGATCATTGGCGTAACCAGCCACAGGCGTGAAAATTTCGGGGGCGGGATGCAAAGCATTGCTGCTGCAATCGGGCGGCTGGCCGCGCGCGGGGATGTGGCGATGATTTTCCCCGTCCACCTCAACCCCAATGTCCGCAAGGTGATGAACGAACAATTGGCCGGGCTCGACAATGTCGCATTGATCGAACCGCTGGATTATCCGCATTTTGCGCGGCTGATTGATATTTGCACCTTGATGCTGACCGATAGCGGCGGGGTGCAGGAAGAGGCGCCCGCATTGGGCAAGCCAGTGTTGGTGATGCGCGAGACAACCGAACGCCCCGAAGGGATCGCTGCGGGCACAGCAAAATTGGTTGGCACCGATGCAGACCGGATCGTGTCAGAGGCCAACCGCCTGCTTGATGATCCGGCCGCTTATGATGCGATGGCGCGGGCCCATAATCCGTTTGGCGATGGCAAATCGGCAGCCCGCATTGCGCAATTGCTCGCCCGGGGCTGATTTTTTATTATCGTTACCGGTATATTTACCCCTTCGCGTCATAGCCAAGCATCTATTTCACGAGCGGAAAAAACTATGCGCGGCGACAGTAAACCCGAAGTCTGTGTTATCGGTTTAGGTTATATCGGCCTGCCCACAGCGGCGATCATCGCCCGGGCGAATTGCCCGGTGACAGGGATTGATGTGTCCCAGCACGTGGTTGAAACGATCAACCGCGGCGAAATTCATATCGAAGAAGTTGATTTAGATGGCCTGGTCCACGGCGTGGTCCAGCGCGGCATGCTCAAGGCATCTACCCAGATTGTGCCTGCCGATGTGTTCGTGATTGCAGTGCCAACCCCGTTTGAAAAAGACGGGCATCACACGCCCGATACATCATATGTGATGGCGGCGGTAACACAAGTTGCCGGAGTGCTGAAAAAGGGCGATGCAATCATTCTTGAATCGACATCGCCTGTCGGCACAACTGAAGAAATGCGCGATTTGATTGCTGGATTGCGGCCCGATCTGAAATTGCCGGGCCTTACAAATGACATTCCCGATGTGGCGATTGCATATTGCCCAGAGCGGGTTTTGCCGGGCAAAATCCTCGAAGAATTGACACATAATGACCGTTCGATCGGCGGCATTACGCCGCGCTGCGCACGCAAAGCACTGGCATTTTACAAACGGTTTGTGCGCGGAACCTGCGTGACCACCGATGCGCGATCGGCTGAAATGACCAAGCTGGTCGAAAATGCCTATCGCGACGTGAACATCGCATTCGCCAATGAATTGTCGATGATTGCCGATGTGATGGATCTGGATGTGTGGGAAGTGATCAAACTTGCCAATCGGCACCCGCGGGTCAATATTTTGCAGCCCGGCCCCGGCGTTGGCGGCCATTGCATTGCGGTGGACCCCTATTTCATCATTCACGGCGCACCGGAACATTCGCCGCTGATACGCGGCGCGCGGGATGTGAATGATGCCAAGATGCACCATGTAATTGCCAACGCAAAAACGCTGGTGGCGGATAATCCGGGCCTCAAGGTCGCTTGTCTGGGCCTGGCATTTAAGGCCAACATTGATGATTTCCGGGAAAGCCCAGCGCGCTTTGTTGCCGCCAGCCTTGCCCGTGAATTTGGTGAACGGGTCAATATTGTTGAACCCTATGCGGGCGAATTACCGCGTGAATTTGATGGGACGGGGGCCCGGCTTATCGATCTGGACACAGCCTTGGAAACCTGCGGGATCCTGATTGTGCTGGTTGATCATGATGTGTTTCGTGTGGTCCCGCCCGAAGAACGCGGGAATGCGCTGGTGTATGATACGCGCGGAATTTGGCCCGGTGCACGCACCGTTCCCGCCGCGCCCGGATTGCGGCTGGCGGGATAGGCATTTCTGCATTGATGCCCGGTTCAGGATCAGCAGGGTGAATTGCGCCTTTCGCTTGCCCGCATGATTGCGTAATGCGCGGGGCATGGCCAGCCGACTTCTCTATGTGGTGAATGATGCAGGGTTTTTCCTGTCGCACCGGCTGCCGATCGCGCTTGCTGCGCGCGATGCAGGTTATGATGTGGCCATTGCCTGCCCGGCAGATGATAAATCTTCGAAGATTATTGCAGCGGGCCTGCGCCATATTGAATTGCCATTGCCGCGCGGCGGGCTGGGGCCTTTGGGGGAATTGCGGGCGATTTTGGCGTTGGATAGGTTATTCGCCAGTTTCAAACCCGATCTGGCCCATCTGATAACGTCCAAACCGATCATTTACGCAGGATTGGTGTCGCGCAGGCGGGGCATTCCTGCGGTTGCGGCGGTATCGGGCTTGGGCCATGTTTTCATTGATGGCGGGCTAAAGGCGAAAATGCTGCGCCCGCTTGCCTTGCTTGGCTATCGTTTGGCGATGGGGCGCAAGGGGCTTTTCCCGATCTTCCAGAACCGCGATAATCTGGCCCTATTTCGTGATGCGGGCGCCTTACGCGAAGAGCCAACATTAATTCGCGGGTCCGGCACTGATCTGGCAATGTTTGATCCTGAACCGGCAGATAATCTGGTGCCTCGTCTGGTGCTGCCTGCCCGGATGTTGTTTGCCAAGGGCGTGGCTGAATTTGTCGAAGCAGCACGCATCTTGCGCGCGCGCGGTATCAAGGCGGAATTTGTGCTGGTTGGCGATCCTGATCCGGCCAATCCGGCCAGCATTCCGCAGAAACAGCTAGAGGCATGGAATGCAGATGGCGTGATCCGCTGGGAAGGGTATCGCGCGGATATAGATGCGGTGCTTAAGGACAGTGATATTGTGGTTTTGCCATCGCATAATGAAGGTTTTCCCAAGACGTTGGTCGATGCAGCAGCAGCGGGGCGCGCGGTTGTGACCAATGATGTTACCGGGTGCCGCGATGCTGTGATCCCGGATGAAACGGCGCTGCTTGCGGCGGCCCATGATGCCGCTGATCTGGCGGATACAATGCAGCGTCTGATAGAAGATCGCGATCTGCGCTTGTCCATGGGCCGGGCAGGGCGCGCGCTGGCGCAAGAACATTATGCGATCGAACGGATCGTGCAGCAGCATCTCGACCTATATCGAAAGGCGCTGGACCAGCCGCCGGCACACCCGCTGGCAGACGCGCCATCACCGCTTCCATCACCGGCCCCATCACAGGCATCATGACAGGCATCGGCATGAGCAAAATCGTAATCACCGGCGCTGGCGGGTTCATTGGCGGCGCTGCGGCGGCTGCATTTTCTCATGCAGGCTTCACCGTCTGCCCCATTTTGCGCACCGGCAGCGCAGCGGACAATTTGCCCGCTGGCGTGCGCGCTGTGTATCTGCCTGATCTGGGGGCAGATGCTGCGAAACTGGCAGAGATTTTCAGCGGGGCGGCGATGGTCGTGCATCTGGCAGACAATCCCCAGCGCAGCCAGACGGGCGCCACCGGATCGCAAATGCTGGCGCGGGTGGTGGCTGATGCAGCCGCGCTGGCCGGTGTGCCCCGGACAGTGTTTGCCAGTTCGATCTATGCTGCACCCCATTTGCAAGGCGCGGCCAATTCCTATGGCGCTGGCAAGCGCGCGGCAGAATCAGTGTTTCAGCAAACAGGGGCATTTGCTACGGTTTGTTTACGCCTGCCGCCTGTTTATGGGCCAGGTTCCAAGGGCGCGATTACTTTGCTCAGCAGCCTGATCAGGCGCGGTATTCCCGTGCCATTTGGCATGGCCCGCGCCGAACGCGATTATCTCGCGATTGATAATCTTATGCAGATTTTGATCGGTTTGGCCCGCGCAGATGACACCCAATTTGCCGCCTTGGCCGCGAAAATTTGGGAGCCGTGCGATGGGGCCCCCATTTCCACCCGGGAACTGGTGAGGCTGATTGGCGGGGCGCTGGGCCGGCCGGCGCGGCTGATGCCTGTGCCGCAGTGGATGCTGAGTATGCCCGCTGCGCTGGTGGGCAAAAAGGATCAGATTGATGCTGCTTTTGCGCCGCTACGCTGCCGGGATGGGGCGGAGTTGGCCCGCCAGTTGGCCCCGCAGTTGGCCCCGCAGCAGAATTGTGAAATCTGCTGCGATATGGCGCAGAACCTGGCCTATCTTGGGCAGGCCGCTATTTAACCGCGTCGCCAGACCCTGCGCCAAAGGCGGTGGCGATAATCAGTTTGAAATCCCCCATAAGTGAATTTTGGGCGACATAGGCTGCATCTGATTGTGCCAACCTGACCGGCGTTGACATATCAATCTTGGTCACCTGCGCCAGACCGGTAATGCCGGGGCGGATGGTAAAGACACCCCGTTTTTCGCGTTCAGCAACCAATTCTTCTTGGACGGGCAAACAAGGCCGGGGGCCAACAAGGCTCATGTCGCCCATTATGACCGACAGGAGCTGGGGTAATTCGTCAACCTTGGTCCGGCGCAGGATGTTGCCCACGCGGGTGATCTGGGCTGCGCCTACTTCATGGGATGCAGCCTGTTTTGTGCCGGTGGCCATTGTGCGAATTTTGACCAGCGTGAATAATTTCTGGTTTTGCCCCACGCGTTGCTGGCGAAAGAATGCCGGCCCGGGTGTATCAAGGCGCACAGCCAAGGCTGCCAATAACAATATCGGGACCGCAGCGGGCAATAGAGCCAGCGCCAACACCAGATCGAATGCGCGTTTCACAGTTTGATCTTGGTCTTGGAGGCGCGCCGCGTTCTGGACTTATTCCGATCCGACCAAAGCGCTGTCGGGCGCATCAT